>Ga0155034_103_pt1 | contig 29414 bp, 33 predicted proteins | sample RifCSPhighO2_01_FD_106002 | JGI IMG/M metagenome (GOLD analysis project Ga0155034, IMG submission 106002) | Candidatus Buchananbacteria bacterium RIFCSPHIGHO2_01_FULL_44_11 | reverse complement strand
TTTTAACTAAATCGCTGACTTGGCCTGGCTGCAGGCTAAAAGCTGCCGCCTCGAATTCCGGCATCATTTGGCCTTGAGAAAAATAACCCAAGTCGCCACCCTGTTGAGCGCTGATGTCTTCGCTGTATAAAGCGGCCAATTCAGCAAACGTTTTTTTGGCAGCCCTAACTTCTTCAAGCACTGCTTCGGCCTTGCTCCTAGCTTGTTGATTAATGCGGTCATCTAAAGTTATCGCCACCTTTAGTTTTTCTTTTAGCATCAACGGTATCAGGATCTCTTTTTGAAAATCGTTGATATCCCAGCCATATAAGCTTTCTAGTTGCGAGACAAACGCCTCTTGGTCACCAACTTCTTGGATTAAAGAATCGGTCTGGGTATCAATTTCTTTTTGAGTAACGGTGATATTATATTTTTTGGCCAGCTGTTCCAGCAATACTTGATCAATCATTCTGTCTAAAACATGTTGCTGGGTTTCCGCCAGGCTTGGTGTGACTATCTCCGGGCTGAAAGATTTTTCTTTTTGGTAAAAATTTGCCAGCGTCGCCGCCTGCTTTTGCCAGTCATAATAAGACAGTGATTGGTAGTTAACGATGGCGACCGGATAAGGGATAACTTTAGTGACCGCCAGCACTATACTGTTAGTCGATTTAAAATTATAGATCGCTAGGCTCAAGCCGACGGCAACGACTACAATTAAAAAAATTGCAGTAAGGAGGAAAGTTTTTAAGAATCCTCTTTTGCCCTTAGATTGTCTGGGGTTTTCAGCTGGTTTATTCTTTTTATTGATCCTGATATTTAAGATGTCTTTTGGTATTGCCGTTTTTTCATTTTCTGGCGGAGTGACGACTGTTTGAACCGGCCGTGGACCGACCGGTTTTTCATTATCAATCCATTTTAAAACCGCTTGCCGCAGTTTAGTGATGTCCTGCTTTTCTTGATTACTGTTGGTTAAATTCTCTTTTTCTTCGGCCATATGTTTACTCTAAATCGTTGGGGTGGAAAAAATATTGCCACCACTTTTGAATATTGGACCTTGATTCGGCCAGCTCCTTTTTGGTCGAGCCCGCTTCTTGATTAAGATTTTTTTCCGTTTCGGTCTTGGGAATAATCAGTATTTTTTCGCCTTCTTTTTTTAAACCTAAATCGGTTCTAGCTTTTTCTTCTATGTAGGCGACGGAATTAAGGTAATTAATAAGTTCAGTGAGCTCTAGATTGTCTTTTTTTAAGTTTTGCGCTTGTTCCTCCAGGGTTATTATCTCCGATTTTATCTGCTTACCGCGATTCCAGGTTTGGGCTAAGTTGATTAGGATAAAAGACAAAATTATAACGCCGCCGAGTAACGTCAACTTGCTTTTTAACACCTGTTTCAATATTGTTTCATTCTCACTGGCCATTTGACTTGATAAAATTATACCAAAAATTTACCCAGTCGGCAATCTTTTTGGCTAATCCGTGTCTTCGTCTAGCTCGTCTTTTGTGATGGCTCTAAATTTTTGCTCGCCGATTCCAATTTTAATCTTTTCTACCAGCTTTACCAGCTCGTCAGCTGATAATTTCGCCGTTTCTAGACTGTTTTTTAAGTAGTTATTTTTTAATTGCAAGATCAGCTGTTGAATCTTTTGGGGACGGGAAATATTTTTAACCTCAATTTTTGTTTTTGAGTCATTAAGGGTAACTTGAATATTACCGGTTCGGCTAATTATCTGGTTTAGCCCCTTAATCCAATAAAAGACGTCCTGGACTTTGTTTAAGTTGATGTCTGAAACCACTTTGGAGAATAATTTTTTTTGGTCAATGTCAATAATTCTTTGGTTGGTAATGATTAGGGTGGTAAAGTACCAGGTAACCGTTCTTTTGATGATTATAAATAGCCCCAGAAATAACAAAAAGAAAAATAAGGCACGACCGTAACTGCCCCAGTAGAATAAAGGAAAAAGAAGAAAGAAGGAGATGACGATAATCACTGCCGCCGGCAGCAGGGTGAGAAAAAAATGCCATAAAGATTGTCTCAATATTTTTAGCAGCTCTTCGCCGTCATTAAAGACGAGGTCTTTATAGATTGATTGGTTTCTCATCAGCTTAAATCAATTAGCCCCTATTTAATGGTTCCTTATTATTAATTGTAGCAAAAAAACATAAAATCTGCCATGAAGCAGATTTTATGTTTGGACGCTTGATCTAGATTAATTTTAGAACTTGCCACCAATTATCAATATACTCAGCCCGGCGATTCTGGTATTTAAGGTAATAAGCGTGCTCCCAAATATCTAGACATATAATCGGTTGATGGCCCTGCAGATAAGGTGATTCTTGATTAGCGGTTGAATAGATTTGGAGCTGGCCGGTCTTTTCTTTAACCAACCAAGCCCAGCCGCTACCAAAATGATTTTTAGCCACCTCACTAAACTTCTCTTTAAAAGCTTCGACCGAACCAAATGTTTTTTCAATCTCTGCCGCCAGGTTTTGATCAACCTCTTTTTTGGGCCCCATAACTTCCCAGAACAATGAGTGATTAATAAAACCGCCGCCGTGGTTGATAAAGGCCTGACGATCTTTATCAACCAGTTTTGAGTTATCCAGATCTTTCATGATTTCCTTCGGGTCTTTATCGGCCAGATCGGGATACTTTTCTAAAATCGCGTTCATCTTGTCGGTGTAAGTCTGGTGGTGCTTGGTGTGATGAATCTCCATGGTTTTAGCGTCGATATAAGGTTCCAGGGCGTCGTAAGGGTAATTTAATTTTGGTAGTTGGTGGGCCATATTTTTTTGGTTTAATAATTAAAATATTAACCGGTAAACTTTACCGTTTATTGGTGATTGGTCTGATTAAAAACTTTTTTAAAGACCACGCTAGCTTGATGCTTACTTTCAGAAACTTCAAATAACGCTTTAAGTAAAATTAATTTTTTTCTTTCCCGACCCGCCAATTTGACGATAATCGGTAAAGAAATGCAGCCCTCGCAGCTGAGCGGGCAATAGGGAGATTCGGCCAGCAGCCGGCCGACTTGACTGTTTCTTGAGTCAGTGCTAAATCCGGTCGTGATTAAATCTCCTAAGCCGGCAAAGCCTAAGACGGTTTGCTCTTTTCCGCCCAACTTTTTAACCAGCCTTGTCATTTCCCTGATCGATTGGGTAATTAACCAGCCTTTTTTATTTTTTCCCCAATTCAACCCATCAGCAATTCCGAGAATGAGAGCGTAAATATTTTTTAAAACTCCGACTACCGCTACTCCGCGTAAATCGGTTGAATATTCAGTCGCCAGAGTGGTTTGGCTAAACAGTCCACCTATCCTGCGGCCGGTGGTTATTTTTTTAGCAGCCACTACCCCAACCCCACCCTGATGGCGCTTAAGTTCTGTGGCTAGCATCGGGCCGTACAATAAAGCGATAGGCTGCTTTTGCCCCAATCGGCTAGCAAGGAATTGATCTATGAATTTTTTCGATTGCCTCTCAATGCCTTTAGCCACGGCAATAACCACTGTTTTTTTATTAATCATTGGGGCAATGGTATCAAGAACCGGCGGCACTGAGCGAGAAGGAATACATAAAAACAGAAAATCGGCCTGGGGCACAGTTTTAATTAAAGGTAACTTTTTTTTGACTCGGCGACCGTCAATATCCCAAAGGTTGATAGTGATGTTGGGTTTGATTTTCAATAGGGACTTAATGGCGCCACCGATGGCGCCGTGACCAATGATGACAACTTTTTGTTTCATAGATCTTTTTCCCTAGCCTTTTTTAAGGCCGCGGCATACCAGTTTAATTCATCAAACATTTTTTTCAATTTTCCTTGGTAAGACTGGTCTTTAATTTTTCCCGCTTCGTCAAAAAGTTCGTCTACGGTTGAAAAATGGACGGAATTTTTTAAAGCGACCATTTGCAGAGTTCTGAGAATCGGCAGCATCACCCCGACCAGCCGGGCCCCGCCAAACCGGCCGTCAGAAACCCCGCACACGGCCACGGGTTTTTTGGCGTATTCTTTTTCCAGCTGATCAAAGACGATTTTAAATTCACCCGGGTAGCCGTGATTGTATTCTGGAGAAACAATAATCAGGCCATCGGCTTGAGCCATAATTTTTGACCAGGTTTTTTTACCTTTCTTTTCTTCCCAGGGTGGAATAGTAACCGTAGTGCTGTAGTCCCTGACGTCAACTAGCTGAGTTTCAAAACCGTAATCTTTGGCCTGAGCCAGGACATAATGAGCTACGGCTTCGGAGAATCTGCCCTGTCGGCCGGTGGCGAGTAAAATCGGGATGTCTAATTTTTTCATGGCGTTAGGCGATGTAAATTTTTTAGTGATAAGGCTTTTGGTTTTCATAAAGATTGATTGTTTCACCTTGAGGAAAATCTTGGTCTAAGCTTTTTTCATCATCAGGCAAAAGTCTCCAGCCAATCGCCCCTAAATTTTCCGCCAAGTGTTTTTGGCTGGCGGTTTTGACTAAGCCCACAACATTTGGTTTATTGATGACCCAGTTTAAAGCCACTTGAGCCGGCGTTTTATTGTATTTTTTCGCCAGATTTTTCAACAAGGCGTTATCTAGATCCATACCCCTGCCGATTGGCCGATAGGCGGTGATAAGAATGTTATTTTTTTGACAGTAATCTAGGGTACCGTTTTTTTCATAGGCTCTGGCGGTTAAATTGTAATGAATTTGGTTATTAACTATTTTATATTTAGTGTAGTTTTGGGCCGCCTGGATCCAGGTGGTAGTAAAGTTACTGACACCGATTGCGCCGATTAATTCATTTTCCAAAAGATAATCCATGGCTGACATTGTTTCTTTGAGTGAAATGGCGGGATTGGGCGCATGGATCAAATACAGGTCGAGTTTTTTTAGGCCAAGCCTTTTTAAACTGTTTTTGGCGGCGTTGACGAGATCGTCGTAACCCAAATGCCAATTGACAACTTTGCTGGTGATAAAAAGTTTCTGCCGGTCAATGTTTTTTATCGCCTGGGCTAAAATTTCTTCCGAATGGCCCTGGGCATAAATTTCGGCGGTATCAATGTGGGTCAGGCCGCAATCAACCGCCTCTTTGATTAAAGCGACATCGTTTTGATCGTCATTATTCGGATCCAGCTCGGTTTTACCGCCCAAGCCGTAAGTGCCTAAACCCAGCATGGGCAGACTGAAATCACCCGCTTTTTTACTTGGAATTTTCATGGCTATATTTTTATAAACCAATGAATTTTTCTGTTTGGATATTGATTTGGCTAACGCCGCTTTTTTCTAACATCTTAACCATGTCGCCGACAAAATTTGGCGAACCGACCACTAAATAAGTTGAATGCTGATAATCCTCTAAGTGTCTTTTAAGCATCGGCAGGCTGATTCGGCCTTTTTCTCCGGACCAGTCACTAGCCGTTTCCGGTTTAGACATAGTTGGCACAAAATGGAAAGCGGGGTTTTTTAAATTTTCAAATTCGGCCAAAAAAGCCGTTCTTGCCGGTTGACTGTTGGAATAAAAAAGCCACATGGGCCGCGAATCTTTTTTTTGAATGGCTTGTAAAATTATGCTGCGAATCGGGGCAATGCCCACGCCGCCGGCCAAAAAAACAACTGGCTGGTCGGCTGATTGAGGCGGCTGAAAGTTACCCAGCGGCTGGCTGATAGCCACCGGCCGGCCGGCTTCTAATTTTTTTTTGAAATCTGACGGCCCTTCCAGGTAAAGATACAAAAGTTTTTTTTCGTAGGGGGCCGAAGCTAAGGAAAGCCAGCGCCAATTACCGTTATCAGGCTGATTATCCAGTTGAGGTAGGGCCAATTTAACAAATTGACCAGCTTGAAATTTAAATCCTTTTGGCTTGTCGGTCTCAACCAGGGTAATATCTGGACCAATCCTTATTTTTTTTGTTATTTTTGATTGGTAATTTTTCACGGAATTCTAAAATTAGGCTGCTTGATCAACTCAGCCAAGTTTATTTTGACCAAAGAATCTTCCAAATTTTTTTGAATTTTACCCCAAGCTTTTCTAGATAAGCAAAGTCTTTCCAAACCATTGGGACAACCCCGGTGTCTGTCCAGGCAAGGGACTAAAAAATCATTACCGGCGGCCAATAATTTTACCACGTCTTTGAGTGAAACTTTTTTGGGATTTTTGACCATAACATAACCGCCGGTCCGGCCGCGTTGACTCTTGAGCCAATGGGCCTGGCGAAAAGGCATGATAATTTGCTCCAGGTATTTAACGGAGAGATTTTCTTTTTGACCGATTTCCGCCAATGAAACGGGTTGGTGATCATAATAAGTTTTAGCCAACTGGATAATCAGTCGCAAACCGTATTCTTCTCTGGTTGAAACCAAGCCGAGCATGCTCATAGAGGTTATTAGGTTAATTTACCCTTCAATACTAGGAATTATAAAACAATTAGGCTTCTGGGTCAAGATTTAGGGCTATCGTCTTTTGTTGCGAGCCAGCAAAAATCCGAGTTGGTTATCAAATTTTGAGGGGAAAGTTTCAACGCTGAAACCGTTTTGCCGGAGAATGTTTTCAATGGTTTTGTGATTTTGACTTTTACTGTCGTGGTATTCGAGAATGACATTTTTTAGCTTTTGGTAGTCCGCTGATCGTAAGGCGTTTAGTATTTGATATTCGCCGCCTTCGATATCCAGTTTCATTAGATCAATGGACGGAATTTTGTGTTTTTGGCAAAGCTTAGCTAAACTTAATGTTTTGACTTGAATAAAATTTTTATCGCCTGGACTATTGGTTTGATCAGCCTGAAGCCAAAGCCGATGGTTATGGCTGTCCGGCGTGATTAAAAATTTTGCTGTTGTTGTTTTATCGGCCAAAGCGGCTTCTAGGACAGTTGCACCTTTCACATGGTTAGTTGAAATATTTTTTTGCAAAATAAAAAAATTTTTAGGTTCGGGCTCCAGCGCCAAAATTTTGACCGTTGGGTTAATCGCTTTGCAGTATAAAGTAAAAGCGCCAATATGGGCGCCGACGTCTAGAATTAAACTTTTTGCCTGACTGATTATTTGTTCGGCACGGCGGTATTCCCGATATTTGAAGATTTCAGCGATGACGCTTTGATCGGCCCCGGCGCGGCCGTGAATTTTTAATTTCCGGCTATTAAAATTAATCGGATAAATATTCATTACTTTAGAGTTCACGCCGGCCTTTCAAGGCGCTAGACAAAGTCACTTCGTCGGCATACTCCAAATCGCTGCCAACGGGCAAGCCGCGAGCTAGACGGGTCAATTTTAGCCCCGTCAGCTGCTTTAAGAGTTTAGTTAAGTAAATCATAGTAGTCTCGCCTGGCATATCCGGGTTCAGGCCCAGAATAATCTCGGAGACGTTATTGGCTTTAATTCTTTCCAGCAAAACTTTGATTGTTAATTTATCTGGTGTGACGCCTTCCAAAGGATCAATGACGCCGCCCAGAATATGGTAAACGCCCTCATACTCGCCGATTTTTTCCAAGGCCACCATGTCTTGCGGCCGGCCGACTACACAAACAACCTTTTTATTTCTTTGGGGGTTAGCGCAAATTTCACAAGGATCGGTTTCCGAAAAATTTTGGCACTGGCCGCAGCGGAGTATCTTATCTTTAAGTTGAGCGAGAGAGGTGCCGAATTCAGTCAAAAAACTTTGCGGCTGGTAAAGTAAACTAAACACCAGTCGCTCGGCGGTTTTTGGACCAATACCCGGCAACTGGATAAACTGGTTGATTAACTTTTGGATTGAAGGCGGATAATTTCTCATTGCGCCATTCGCCGAATACCTCGTCCTATTAGGCCAGGAGGATGAGGCCAAATTAATAATAAAAGAGGACACTCTTTTGGTTGGCAGGCGGAGATCTAAAAACCCCGTCGCCGAAACCGATTTCATTGGCTCATACCGGGCAGGCTCATGCCGCTGGCTTGAATTTTTTGCACCATTAATCTTTGGACTTGTTTTAAGGCCTGGTCAAAAAGTTCGGGAATCTGTCTTTCCAGCTGTTCTTTATTTAATTCGGCCGGTAAGCTAAGGGAAATAATTTTTTGATTGCCGTCCATCACTAGCCTGACCCCCTGATTCTCTACCGTTATTTGCTCCGAAGACAGCATTTCTTTTAGGGTTTGAGCTTGACTTCTGAGCTCTTTAAACTGTTTTAGCTTATTGAACATAAAATTTTAAAAAATTACTTCTTTATCGCTAGGCTGCTTTTCCAGGTTGCGGAAAGTGACATTTTTTTCGTCAAAGAAAAGCTTGATTTTACCGGTTGGACCGTTGCGGTGTTTGGCGATAAAAATGTCGGCGGTGTTGATCCGATCCGGCGGCAGATCTTGCTGATAAAGAGCTTCACGGTAAATAAACAAAACTACGTCAGCGTCTTGCTCAATTGAGCCGGATTCCCTTAAGTCCGCCAGGCGTGGGATGTGGGTATCGCGAGATTCAACCGAACGGGAAAGCTGAGACAAGGCTAAGACCGGCACGCTTAATTCCCGGGCAATCGCTTTGAGATTACGCGAAATTTCCGAAACTTCTTGAACCCGGTTTTCCCGGTTTTGGCCTTCCATCAACTGAAGATAGTCAAGGACGATTAAACCCAGACCACGTTCGGCCTGGAGTCGTCTGGCTTTGGTTCTAATCTCCATTACATTAGCACTGGCGGAGTCGTCAATGTAGATTTTGGCTTCAGATAAAACACCCATGGCATTACCGATGCGGGTAAAATCATTATCCTCACCTTTGTCTGACAGCCGGCCGGTTCTCAATTTCCATAAATCAACACCGGCCTCAGAACAAAGGAGCCGGTCAACCAGCTGCTCTTTAGACATTTCTAAGCTAAAAATGCCGACTGACTCTTTGGTTTTAGTGGCTACATTTCTGGCGATATCCAAAGCTAAGGTAGTTTTACCGACGGAGGGCCGGGCGGCTAAAATAATTAAATCCGATTTCTGCAAACCGGCTAAGACATTATCCAAGTCGGTGAAGCCGGTCGGCACGCCGCGCATTTTGCCCGAACCTTTATGAAGTTCATCAATCCGGTCAAAGGCGTCGGTTAAAACGTCGTTAATCGGAATAAAACTTTTTTTAAGATATTTTTGGGAAACGCCGAACAGGCTTTGCTCGGCCCTATCCAGCAGCTGGTTTATCTCCTGGTTTTCCTGATAGCCCAATTCCGTGATTTCAGCGGCGGTGGTGAGTAAACGCCTTAAGGTGGCTTTGCGCTGGACGATTTGGGCGTAAGAAACAATATGGCTGGAGGTGGGCACTAGATTGGCTAAGCTGCTTAAATAAGCCCGGCTGCCAACCAGACTGAGCTGTTTTTTTTCTTCCAAAATATTGGCCAGGCTTAAAATGTCAATTGGTTCGCGGCGTTCATAAAGCTGCTTCATCGCTTCAAAAATCATGCCATGAGTATCTTTGTAAAAATCATCAAAAGTAATCAGATCAGCGATTTTAACTATCGCATCTTTATCAATCAACAAAGCCCCTAACAAAGACTGTTCGGCCTCAATATTTTGCGGTGGCACTTTGCCTAAAACGTTCTCGTTCTTTGCCATTTTTGGAGAAAAAATTTAACGGTTAGCTATAGTATCTTAACCATTTTTTACTAATCTGACAAGGGTGGTGGCGGCTAAATTATCCCACAAATTATCCACTGTTTGTTTGACCGAGGCGCTAAACTTCATTATAATTAAAGCCATAATCATTAAAACAATTAATCTTATGGAATTGGGCAAAAAGGTTTCTTTTGACAATCACTGGTGGGTAATTTATAAACTGATAATCTTAGTCTCCATTATTGTTTTTACCGTCGCTCAGGCTTATTACTATTTTGTTTTTATCAATCAGGAAAGATACTATAATCGGACTGAAGCTAAAAGGTACGAATGTAAGCAAGATGTCCAGAATTTAATGGTCCAATACAATTCCGTGGCCAGCAATTTTGACCAAACTAAACCCGAAGACCAGCAAATGCTTTACAATTACGCCGTCAGCCTGGGCATCATCGACGCTTCCGGCAATCCTCTAGACATTAAAGACTTAATTAAAAAGTGCTTAGCCGGCCAGCTTTAAAATTAAAATCCCTGTCAAATGACGATGGCCTCGCGATTAGCCGGGGTCATCTTGCTTTTCTTTGAATTTTTTGCTAGTATTTTTTTGTACTCGGATGAACCCGACCCAGCCGTTTCTGTGTATCCATGACGTACAGAAACGGCTGGGTATCGGGGCGGGTTCTTTATGTAAGGTGTCCCGCTCCGCGGGACAGATTATTACTCAAACTCGCCTCATCCCAAAAGCAAGTCGCCGACGCTCCAAAGCTAAGATAGTTCAAGCTTTGGCCCGCTACGCCAACGCGTTAGCGTGGCGAGCGACGGAGCGCTAAGGGGTATTCGGCGAGCAACATAATAAATGGGCGCATAGCTCAGTCGGTAGAGCGGGACCCTTTTAAGGTCACGGTCGGGGGTTCGAGTCCCTCTGCGCCCACTTTGTAAACTAAATTCAGCCTGGTAGATCTGTCAGCTAGTAGACCTTTAAGGCGAATCCCTTACGCCCCACCAAATTACTAATAAAACAAAAAGGCGGATCAACTCCGCCTTTTTGTTTTGACCTTGAAGTCTTAGATTGATTCAATTTGAACTTGGGTATAATGCTGGCGATGGCCGACCTTGCGGCGATAACGGACCTTGGATTTGAATTTGATTACCATCACTTTATCGGCCCGAGCTTGCTTTAGGATTTTGCCGGTGACTTGGGTTTTTAAAAAAGGCTTGCCGATCTCGATTTTTTGGCCGGTTTCGTCAGTAGTCAGCATTGTGTCAAATTTAACCATATCCCCCACTTGGCCAGTCAGTTTCTCGATTTTGATTTTATCGCCCGGCTTGACCAGGTATTGTTTGCCGCCGGTTTTAATCACTGCTAAAGACATAGTAATTTAATGAAAATTAATTATAGATTATACCACTTCAGTCTATCTAACCGTTCTAAAAATGTCAAGCGTCAGTTTAAAAAAAAGCAGCTTTGAGCTGCTTAGTCTTTCTTGATTGGATAATCGCCGTCCAGGCAGGCGAAGCAATAATCCTGGGGGTTTGGCACTAGCGTTTTGAGGTTGGGTAGCGACATGTATTGAAGGGTAGCGGCGCCTGATTTGGCGGTGATTGCCTCAACTGTTAAATTGGCGGCAATCAATTCGGTCTTGGTCGGCGTGTCAATCCCGTATTTGCAGGGATGAGTTACCGGCGGCGTAGTGATGCGGATATGAACCGCCTTGGCGCCGGCTCGCAAGACCAACCGGACGACATCAGGTAAGGTGTTGAAGCGAACAACGGAATCGTCAACCAAAGTGACAATGGCATTTTTGAGCAAGGCCTTGAGGGCAGTGAATTTCCGGCTGACTTTTGAGACCCTGAGCCGCTGGAGGCCTTCAATAAATGTCCGGCCGATGTAGTGACTGCGCAACAGACCCAAAACCAATTTGGCATCCGGATCCGCCTCAGCAAAGCCTTCAGCATGAAAAAGAGCGGAGTCTGGCACGGCGACTACCGTTTTACCGGCTGAAGGGCAAGTTTGGCAAAGCTTGGCGCCGGCCCGTAGACGAAAGTCAACCACCGACTGACCGTCGAACATTTCACTGTCGGGATGAGCAAAATAGAGCAGCTCAAAAATACAGTGAGCCCGGCGATGCGGCATTGGCTCTTGACTGAGTTTTTGTTCATCAAAGTACCAGGATTCCAGGCTGTCTTTTTTGATGATTAGGATTTCTCCGGGTGCTATTTCTCTGACCGTTTCAATGCCCAGGTTGTCGAAAGCGACTGTTTCCGAGCAAACAAACCAACTGCCGTTGCGTTTACCCAATGACAAGGGTCGGTTACCCCACGGATCACGCACGGCAATCATGACGTCGTTGAATAAAAAAATCAACGAGTAGGTGCCGCGCAGCGGGCAAACCGCATCAAAGATCCGTTTGGCTAATTCCGCCTGGTTAGACTGGCAGAAAAGCCGCAAAATAACCTCGGTATCCATTGAGGTCTTAAATGGACCATACTGTTTTTCCAGTTGGGTTCGGAGCGTCTGGTAATTGATTAGATTGCCGTTGTGGACTAAGGCGACCTCACGGTTGGCAAACGAAGCGATGATTGGCTGGGTGTTGTCCAGTTTTGGGTTGTCTTCCATTGTTGAGTAGCGGATATGACCAACTCCAGACTGGCCATGAAGTAAGTCCAAGGTGTTCTGATTAAATACGTCCTGGAGGATGCCTGGACCAGTGAACCGAAACAAACTCAAGCCGCCGTCGCTGGTGACAATGCCAGCGTACTCCTGGGCTCGGTGCTGAATAGCATGCAAGCCCAAGTAGATGAGCTCGGCCGCTTTTGGGCAGTTTAGAACCCCGATAATTCCACACATGGCGTTATCCGCCTTTCTGGCAAAACTTGACTATCCAAATTGTAAGGAACTGATTCAATTTCCTCCTACTAGATTCGTAGTTTGTATTTTCAGCTTATCGGGTTGTCAACTAGTTGTCAATTTTTGTCAAAATCGACTTGATCACCTATTTTAATCTTATTGGTTTGGACAAAACCAGCGTTAACTTCCAAAACGTAATTAATCGGTTCTTTAGGCCAATAATGAAGCAGGGGCGTGGTGGTCGGTACTGGCACGTTAGTTGTAATATCAACAATCTTATCATTTTTAATCCAGATTAAATCAAGCGGAAACTGCATCTCTTTCATCCAAAACCCCGGCCGGCGATAGTCCGGGTAAATAAAAAGCATGCCCTCGTCGGCCGGCAAAGATTTTCGGCCGCTCAAACCCTTAGCCATCTCTAAAGCCTCGTCGGCAATTTGGACTCTTAAGTCTTGATTGCCGATTTTAATTTTCCGAAATTCCGAATTATTTTGGCAACCGGCAATAATCATTAGGCTAAAAATTAGCAGGAGTATTTTTTTCATTAATCTTTTTTTGTTTAAATTGGTAGATGACGACTAGCCCGCCGGCAAAAATTGCCATGAAAATACCTAAAAACAGCAGAGCAACAATTTTGCCTTTAGTGTTAAGAAATAAAGACGTCAGACCAAAAGCACTGGTTAATAAATAAAGCAGAATCACGGCCTGGCGGTGACTTAAGCCAATATCTAGGAGCCGGTAATGGAGATGTTTTCGGTCTGGGGTAGTTGGCAACCGGCCTTGCCAAAGCCGGCGTAAAATAACCCAGATTACGTCAATAATCGGCACGCCCATAATCAATAGAGTGGTGGCAATTTTAGAGCCGGAAATAATTGCCAAAATCCCCAGAATAAAGCCGCAAAAAACACTGCCGCCTTCGCCCAAAAACACTTTGGCCGGATGCCAATTGTAAAATAAAAAGCCCAGGGCTGACCCGGCTAAAATCAGAGCCATCATTGAAGTGCCTGACTCCGGTATGTCCCAAGACAGGCTGACCAAAAAAATTATAATCGCGCCCAGGCCGGTAACGCCGCTGACCAAGCCGTCTAACCCGTCTAAAAATTTAGTGGTATAGATCATGCCTAAAAGCCAGACGCCAGCTAGGATCGTGCCTAAGTACAAAGGAAACTCCAATATCCCGCCCAGAGGGTGAGTGACGTATTGGATTTTTAGGCCGGCCAGTAAGGCCAATAAAGTCGCGACGAGGGGAAAAATGATTTGTTGATACGGCTTTAAGTTATATTTGTCATCTAAAAAACCGCCCAGCATCAGAGTCAGTCCGGCTAAAATAATGACCGCGACTTGAAGATTGGTAATTCTGGCGTCAGTGATCAAACCCAGGGACCAAAAAACCGCGATCGCGATACTAAAAGATAAAAAAATAGCTAAGCCGCCAAGCAAAGGCACGGGTTGGTTGTGAATTTTGCGCGGTGCAGGCTGGTCAACGATTTGATATTTTAAAGCAATTTTTCTAACCAATGGGGTAATTAATAAAGTGAGCATCAAGCCAAGGATAAAAGGCGGTAAATAAATCATATTAAATTTTTTTGGCCTTTTGAATCGTCACTTTGCCCCCGGCTTCCAGAACCACTACGTCCCGACGGCCGATTTGACCGGCTAATAAATAATTAGCCAAAGTGTCTTGGACTTTTTGCTGAATCACCCGGCGCAGCGGCCGAGCGCCAAAAGTCGAGTCAAAGCCTTGCTGGGCTAGTTCGGTCAAAGCCTGAGAGCTGACTCGCAACTCAATCCCCCGCTCTTCCAGGCTGACGGCGATTTTTTTCAACATCAACTTAGCGATTTGGACCACATTATCCAAAGAAAGTGGTTTGAAAATAACAATGCCGTCAAAACGGTTTAAGAACTCCGGCCGGAAGTAAGAAGCTAAATTTTGATTAACGACGGTATTTTTGATTTCCTCAACCGACAGCCCTTCGTTAAAATATTTTTGGATTTCGGTGGTGGCGGCGTTGGAAGTGGCAATCAAAATAATATTGGTAAAGTCCACGGTTCGGCCGGTGTTATCGGTCAACCGGCCATCATCCATCACCTGCAGTAAAACATTCAGAATATCGGGATGGGCTTTTTCAATTTCATCCAAAAGTACCAAAGAAAAAGGATTTTTGCGGATGGCTTCAGTTAAAAAGCCGCCGCTTTGGTCGCCATAGCCGGGCGGCGCGCCAATCAACCGGTTAATGCTGCCTTTTTCTTGATATTCGGACATATCCAGGCGAATCATGTTTTCTTCGGCGCCAAAATAGACCGCCGCGACGGTTTTGGCCAGTTCGGTTTTACCGACGCCAGTCGGGCCCAAGAATAGCAGGTTGACAATCGGTCGAGCCAAATCACGCATCTCAGCTCGGGCGCGGCGTAAACTAGTCGCGACCATGCTGACTGCTTCTTCCTGGTCAATAATTCGTTCATGAATTCTATCTTCCAAGTTGAGTAATTTTTCCGACTCCTCGGCCGTAATTTCCGTCAGCGGAATGTTGGTTTTTTCCGAAATTATTTGAGCGACGTCGTTAGCGGTGACAACGCTATTTTTGGGTTTATGATCTTTAACCGCCGCTGCCACTTCCTGCATAATACTAATCGCTTTTTCCGGCAAATAACGATCATGCAAATAACGGTCGGACAGTTCAACAATTTTAGCAATGGCGTCGTAAGAAAAATAGACCTGGTTTTTATATTCGATCGCCCCGGCTTTGGCTTGCAAAACTTGAATGGCCGTGTTGCCTGAAACTTCATTGATGACAACTTTTTCAAAAGCTTCATCCAGCTGAGTTTGGGCTTCAATGTAACGGCGGTAATCATTGGGCGTGGTTGTGGCTAAGCAGAGGATATTATTCGCAGTCAAAGTTTTAGCCAAAACTCCGGCCAAGTCAATACTGCCTTCGCGGCCGGAAGTAATACCGATCATGTTGTGAATGTCACTGATAAATAGAATAATATTGCCCGAACGCATCACTTCGTTTAGCATGATCATTAATCGTTGTTGAGCTTCGGCCGCGTTAACGCCGCTGACCAATTTAGCGATACTGATACTGACTAGCCGCTTGTCTTGGAGAAAATCCGGCACGTCTTCCTCGATCATTTTTTGGGCGATGCCTTCAATAATCGTGGTCCGGCCGACACCGGGATTACCGAGTAAAATTACGCTGTTCCTGGTCCCGCCCGATAGGATTCTAAATATTCCTTCTATTTCTTTTTCTCGTCCGACGCAAGGCATCAAATAACCAGCCTGAGCTAACCGGGTGATGTCTTGGCTGAAAACATCCAAAACCGGCGTGGCGATAGCCGTCATTGATTTATTCATGCCCGATTTTGACCGAAAGGTCGCCCGATGACGGAACCGCTGCCAGTTTTGCCGCAGTTGTTTTTTTATCCTTAGCCAGGAAATAACGTTGTTAATTTTGTCGGAGTCAATGTTAACGTCATAAAGCAGTTCTCGGATTACTTCACTTTGTTTGACTAAAGATTCTAACAATTCAGTCACATTAACTCTGGTTTGATGGAGCTGCCAGGCCAAATGGTAAGCGCCAAAAAGGGTCTGGTAAATTGAAGTGGCAATAGTTACCTGATCACCGTTAGTGATGATTTGTTTGGTCAATAAGTTACTGATCCTAACCTTTAAGCTATTGAAAGGCACACCCAAGCGGCTAAAGACAATGTTAATTTGTTCAAAAGTTAACAAAGAAATCAGTAGATGGATCGCCTCGGTCTTCTGATGGCGGTATTTTCCGGTTATTTGCCAGGCTTTTTTTACTGCGGCCATTGATTCCAAATCAAAGTATTGGCTGATGTCAACTCTCTGTTCTTTTTTTACGTCTTTAACTTCAAACCAGTCGATTTGCCTAAAAATCGGCGGTCGGTATTGATATTGCCGCTTCGGAATTATTTTTATTTTTTGCGATTCCGTGGAAATCCGATAAAACAAATAAGAATCAGCTAATAAACTTAGCCAAAAAACAAACATTTGCCAATTATGCAGCCGATAAAAAAACCAGAAGCCGAGATTGTTTTCGTTGAGCAGAAAGAAAACCCAAGCCAGGAGACTGAAGCCGACAATGGCAAAAACTAAAAGCAAAAAATTAATGGCGTTATTGATTGCCAGCTTGGCTTGGTCCTGAGCTAACTCCAGAGCATTAATTTTTTTACCCCAGTAAAGCAACTTTTCTTCAGTCCAGGCGACTATACCTAGCCCCTGACAATCACGACACGGACGTTTGCCCGTCTGGCCTTGGCCAAGGCAAATGGGGCAAAGAAGAATCTGGAGTTGATTTTTTTCGTTGTCAATTTTATCCATAATTTAACCAAAAAACCACAGAAAATTATCAAAAACCTGGTAAGAGATATAGACCGGCAAAAGTGTCCAGGTCAGCACTAAAACGGATAAAAACAAGGCCCAAAGTAAAAGCAGGATTGACCTAACGATCAGCTGAATTAAACGCATGAAAAAACTAATGATCCGGCCTTCCCAGTCGTATTGGCCAAACATTGGGGTAAAAATATTTTTCAACCAGACATGAATAGCCAGCCTTTCGGACTCCTCTTGAAAGCTTTGGATACAAAAACGCCCAGCTTGAGCCAGGCCTTTTGAGTACCACCAAAGCGGCCAATATAAAACATCGCCGATTAAATCAACCAAGATGAATTTGAGCGTTGAAGTGGCAATGTTATCTCTGGCTTTCATGCCTAAATTATACCACAAAAATACTAAAAATGTTATCCGCGCTTTAATCTTCCCTTGACGCGGCGTAAAAAACCACGCCGAGGATCACAATGATGATTACCCCGCCGATAATACTAATCATAAATTATAAAGTTCCTGCCTTAATGCTATCGCGAATTCGCTGCATCAACGAAAGGTAAAAGCCCAAGTTATTCAAAGTGGCCAGTCGCATTCCCAGCGACTCGTTAGTCCGAAACAAATGATGCAGATAAGCTTTGGAGTAGTGTTTTAAGTTGGTATCGTTGATTGGCGATAAATCTTTGGCGAATTTGGCGTTGTTGATGTTAAGGGTGCGGTACCAAGTGTCATTGCGAGCGAAGCGAAGCAATTCCTTCGAAGATCCCTTACTTCGTTCAGGCTGACGCTTCGCGTCAAATTGCTTCGTCGGCGGTCCCTGGTGTCCTCCTCGTAATGACAAGTCATTAGACCAAAGATAAAGCCTGCCATGCCGGGCCTCACGAGTGGGAATGACGCAGTCAAACATATCGATACCGGCCTTAACTGCACTGACAATTTCTTCCGGCCGGCCCACACCCATTAAATAACGGGGTTTAGCTTCCGGCAAATTGGGTACAACCCAGCCCAAGACAGCTGGCATTTTTTGCCGCGGCTCGCCAACCGCCACGCCGCCAATGGCATAGCCATCAAAACCGATTTTAGTGATTTGTTTAGCTGACTCAATCCTCAGATCCCGATAAACGCTGCCCTGAATTATACCAAAAAGCAGTTGACGATTTTTGTTTTTATTATGCTCAATTTTACTGCGCTTTGCCCAACGGCTGGTTAAAATTAGGCTTTTTTGAGCATACAACTTAGAACAAGGGTAGGCTGGGCACTCATCTAAAACCATTATAATATCGGAGCCGATTGTTTTTTGAACCTGGATCGCTTTTTCCGGACTCAAAAAGTATTTATTGCCATTTTGTGGATCGACAAAACTGACTCCCTTTTCGCTAATTTGTCGATGGCTGCCTAAAGAAAATACCTGGAATCCGCCCGAGTCGGTTAAGATTGGTCCTGGCCAGCCCATAAATTGATGCAGCCCGCCGTACTTTTTAAGCAACTGCTGGCCTGGCCGTAATAACAAATGGTAAGTATTAGACAGGATAATTTGAGCATTTAACTCTTTTAATTCTTCATTGGTTAAATTTTTTACCGCCGCCCGGGTGGCAATGGGCATAAAAAAAGGACCCACAATTTTACCGTGGGCGGTTTTTAATTCAGACAACCTGGCTCGGCTGATTTTTGAGGTTTTAAAAATTTTAAACATTGGCTTGATTACTCGGTAATATCAATCACCAGTCCCCGGCCGCCGGCCATCGGATCATCTTCCAGGTTGGAAGTAATAGCTTTGCCGACCTTATTAATTTCTGATTCCGTTACCACATCAACGGCATTAAGCTCGCTTTGGTCGGTCAAAACGAGCAGTTTTCTTTCTTGCTGCTTAGTGGGTGTGACTTCAATATCAAACCAGACATTAACATCCTCAAAAGTTTTATTGGTCGGTATTCGGCCAATTGACCAGGTGACCTGGTCATCTTTTTCGTTATAGGCGATTGAACCGACTTTAACTAGATACTTATCGGACCAGTCAATGCTGTTGGGTAAGGTGGTGGTGACTTTAACGTCTTTAACTTCATGCAAGTTATTAGCGATAGACCAATAAATTCTAAAACTGGTTTTTTGGCCAACTACCGGCGGCAGCGGTCCGGTGCCAACGGCGATATTGTCGTCATCAAAATAGCGCCCCTCGACTTTAAGTTCAATGTCGGTATTAATATTATTCATTATTTCGTTACTTTCCACGGCAAAATCGTCAACGTCCAGGTCGTCAATTTTGACCATTTTGGCCGTGACCTTACTTTTGGTTTGCAGATCGGTTTGTTCAATCCTAACATCATCGGCTTTTTGGACTTGAATTGAAAAATCAATTGTGCCCTGGTCTAGCGGCCTGACCAAATCAAGCTCGGAAATTTGGTCTTTATTCCAGGTGATGGTGTTATCTTTAACCACGCCGCCGTGTTTATCTTCAAGAGCCTCCCAATCTAAAACTGCCGAATCAATAGTAATGGTGAATTCAACGTCGTCAAGCTCTTGCTGGCCTAAATTTTTGTAGACAATGGAGTAAAGCAAGTTTTGACCGAAGTTAATCGGCTGATTCTGGCTTGAACCGGCGACAATGAGATTAACTGACAAATTTTGGTTAATAATTTGAGTTTTAACCGTTTGTTGTTGCTGTAAAGAAAATTCGTCGGTTTCAGGATCAAAAAATCCGATCTGAACCTCAAAATTAGCTTCGGTAATCGCTTCGTCAGCCAGATAACCGCCGGTAATCTCAATTTCGCCTTCTTGGTTTTTGTTTAGAGTGTCAATGATCCATTGATTGTTCAGGTTTCTAGCATCATCTTCTTTGTGAAATGGCGCCGGGCTCGCTGCCTGAAAAACGAAGTTTAGGGGGTAATTGAGTAGAATTTTTATGTTGGCCAGTTCTTGGTCAGAACTATTTTTGTATTTTATTTTGTAGGTCGCTTTTTTATTGATTAAAATCTTTTCCGGACCTTCAACCTGAATTGCCAGAGTTGAAGTCGTGATTTGGCTGGAAAAAGAGGCGGTTTCTTTAAAGACTGAACTAAAATTTTCCGGCTGGAAAGAGAAAGTAACATCTAGGTTTTTGATTGAACCGACTTCGCCAATCAGCCTGCCTTTAATTTCAATACTGCCTTTATCGCCTTTAGCTAAGGTGCCCAGCTGCCAAGAAGAATTAAAGTTATTAGTCGGCGACGGCGTAGCGGCCGTAAATTCAAAACCCTCGGGATAGCGGATGATCATTTCAATTTTATTCAAAGGGACTTTTTCTAAATTTTTATAGTTCACGGTATAAGTAATTTCGTCGCCAGAAGCAATGTTTTGCGGCCCATCGATTTTAATTTCAATGCTTTGGTCGTTAAATTGGTAGTTGGGATTAAAAATTAAAAAACCCAGCCAGCTGATCGCCGCTAATAAAACCAGAATAGCCGCTCCGCTTAATATAATCAGTCGCCATTTGCTTTTTCTTTTAACGTCCAAATGAGAAATGTCTGGCAGACTGCCGTCTTTATTGCTGTATATTTTGGTCAGCTCACGATGGATAGCAACGCCATTTTCTCTTTGGGCCTCTTTTTTGATTGATTTTAATTTTTCTGGCTCCATATTGTTATTGATTGACTAAAACTACGCTATAAAATTGATCCGTGTTCAGCTTCTGCTTAAAAATAATTTGTTTATCATCTTCGGCTAGGGTTAAAGGAAACCGGGCGACCGACTTAAGCCTGTCGTTAAGTTTCAGCGTGCTGGTTAAATCAGAACCCCGGGCACCGCTCTGTTTTTGCACCACCAAGCTGTAATAGAAAGCGTCCTGCTTATTTTGCTCTAACAACGAGTTGGGCGCGATTTTAAAAGGCAGTCGGTATTTAACAGTCACGGTTTTTGTTTCCCCCGGTTTTAGTGATAGCCAATTGCCAAAAACCGTTTTACCTTCCTCCCAATAAATATCAGTACCGGAAGGCTGGTCGTAAACCTTATTAGTTTCCACGCTGATTAAATCTAAATCGTTTTTTAGTGATTCATCGGGCTGATCAAAGTATTTTTCATCAGGCTTGGCAAATCCAACCGCCTCAACTAAAGTACTGCCGCCGGGTACGTAAAATCTGACATAACTATTATTTTGAACGCCGGTAAACGGATTCTGATCGGTCGGTCCTTGGTGAGTTCTGGTTAATTTGACCGTATCAACGACTGAACCGTCAGCTTCAATTTCCGCCTGATGCTCAATTGTGTCCTCAATCACCTCGTCGGTTTTACCGCCGGCAATATTGCTTTCTACCACCGAAAGATAATCCCCTTCGGTCTCTTTGATTTTACCGCCCCAATCAAAAGATAAAACAATTTTTTCCAACTCCGGATCAGTGAAGTACAGCAGCAACTGTTTTTCGTTTAGGCCTCTTTTTAAAACGTCGAGCAGATCTAGAAAATCAGAGCCGGTGACAGAAAATAAGCGTTCTAGAATTTGCGGTCCCAGGTCAGCCAAAATTTGTTTCGGCTGGGTTGATTCTTTGTCTCTTTCTAACCGGATTATTTTTTGAGTTTCTTCGACAAAATTAGCCTGGGAGACAACAGTATTAAATTGCGATAGTTCAATCGGGCCCAGAACAGCGAGTAATTCAGACATTAAACTGGCGGTCATGAGAATCACTCCGTCAGTCGTCGGGCCACCGGCATTTTCATAAAACCATTGGATTTTTTTGGCGCTAGTCGGATAATCCGGCCACCAATTGGCGTCTTGAAATTCCCAACGGGGGTTAATTAAATGGAGCGGCTCAGGTGAGATGACTCGAGGAATCAGTTGACCCTGTAAGTCGTAAGTGCCGCCGGCCGGAATTTCCATTTTCTTGATTTTGCCCCGATCAATATCGGCTAGGGCAAAACTGCCCAAAAACCCGCCGCTACCCCTAAGCTCATTATTGTTGGCAAACATAATTAAATAACGCTGCCATTGGTCGTGACCCAGTAATTTCAACAGAGCGGAATTGATCAGATATAAATCCCCCAGCCCCTTTTCCAGTTCCGGCAAGGCAGTTTTGACTTTGCTGAAATTTTCTTGATGCTCTGGCGGTAAATCCTTCAGGCTAATGCCCTGAATTTTTTCTTTAGCTAAGGTGAATTTCTCAATAGCAATCTTGAACTGAGCCTCCAGCTGAACTAAAGCCTGATAGTAATCATTGGTCGGATTGTCTAAAAAATTATTACCGGCCGTCGACAAAATTTGGCCAATTTCCGCTAAAATTTCCCCAGCCTCCAGCAGCGACAAGCCGGCGCTGAGGGAACCGCCTTGACTTGGAAGAAGTTTTACTACCTCAAGAGCCAAGCCGTTAACCGCGTCAATTTGTTGATGGGCTAAAACAAAATTTTGTTTGGCTTGGCTGAATTCAGAGCTGGCGGCGGCTAAATCAAAACGGATCGTTGCCTGCTGAGCCGCTTTTAAAGAATCAATTGCCGAATTGCTTAAAAAAAGCACCCGGTCTTTTGTCGCCTGCAATTTTTGATAGTAAGTGTAGGCCTGAAACGGCAAAATCAGTAGAAGGGCAACTACGGGGAAAATAACAATCTGTTTATAAAAGTTGAATTTGGCATTTTGAGAAACCGGCGGCGCAAAAATATCCTCTACCTCCACCTCTTGGCTGGCAAAAAAATTTGATCTTTTTTGGTGACTGATTTTTTTTGATAAGCCAAGATTCAAAGATTGAGCAGAATTATTACCGACCTGGCGGATAAAATTAACCTGAATATTTTTGTTTTTTTTAGGCAAAGCGCGAGGTGGCTTGGTTAAAAGACTATTTTTCCCCGTCGGTAACGGTTCGGCCGCTAATTTTTTTTCCGGAGCAAAAAAGGATTGATTGGGATTTTTTAGATTAACCAAATAAGAAGACTTCTCTGCCGTATCGGTTTTAACCGCAATAGCCTGGAGAGACAAACTTGGACTTTTGCCGGTTTTTGTTTTTATTAATTTTTTCTTTTGATATGCCATAAAATGTTCATTGCTCGGCTCATCCCGCCGTTTCTGTTTATCTATAGTTAGACGGAAACTACGGGATGGCTCCTCGCTAGCAATTATATCAAAATGATGAAATTGCGTCGCTCAGCTCAAATTAACATAAATGTTAATTTGACTCCTCGCTAGCAATTATAACATAAAAACGTCTCTTTGTCTTGGGGACAAGAAACTTCTATTTCAACTGATAAATCTCTAAAGTCGCCTGAGCGCATTTATCCCAATTATACTTTTTGGTCAGATCCTGGGCATTGGCAATGAGCCGTTGACGCAATTTTTGATCAGTTAACGCTTGATTAATGGTTGCCGCAATCAAGTCTGGTTGAGCCGGGTCAAAGTAAAGAGCGGCTTCCCCCAGTACTTCCGGCAAGCTGGTGGAATCAGAGCCGACCACCGGCGTGCCGCAAGCTAACGATTCAATGGCCACTAAACCAAAACCTTCGCAAAAAGACGGCAAAACAAACAAGTCAGCCGCATTGTAAAAAAGCGGCAAGTCGTTTTCGGCGATAAAGCCGGGCAGGATAATATCTTTTTTATATGGGCAGTCGTCGATTGATTTTTGAATCTCCGGATACCTGGCATCCGGCTTACCGCCCAAAACCAACTGATAATCCAAATGGTATTTTGACTTGAGGGTAGTGAAAGCGGCAATTAAACCCGGCAAATTTTTGTGATCTCGCCAAACGCCGACATAAAAAATAAAAGGTTTAGTGATGCCATGTTTGTTCTTGACTGCTTGGAGTAATTTTTCTTCATTAATTTTTTTGAACTGCGAGCTAATAAAGCCAGGGTAAATTACCTTAATCTTAGCCTGATTAACGGCAAAATATTTAATCAGGTTGCTTTTGGTGTGAGCCGATACAGTAATGATTTTTTTCGCTTTTTTTAGTCCACGGCTGAATACCAATTGGTAAGCCAAACGCCTCCAGGCTGATTTTTTCACTCTGGGGCCGGGGAAAAACTTAGGCGTAATATCGTGAATGGTAGTAATATAATCGCCGGAATATAAAATCGGTACGTTAAAATGAGGAAAATGAACTAAGTCGGGTTTTAATTTATTTAGTATTTTGGGCAGTTGGATTTGTTCTGACCAACTGTACCAATGACAGTCGGCTTTGATTTTAGTCACCCGGCCATTAGGCGGAGTAAACTGAGAGAAAACCGGTTCGGAAAGCAACAAATAATATTGATTGCCCTGATTAATTTTAAAAAGAGCTTCCGTTAAATTTTTAACGTAAACGCCAATACCAGTTGTTGATTCGGCACCGTACATTCGAGCGTCAATAGCAATGCGCATAAAAAATTACGACAAAGAATTAATGATTGCCAAAAATTTTTCTGCTTGTTGGGCACCGTTGAATTTTTGACTATGTTCAAGGCCGCGCCGGGCTAGCTCTTGAGCTAAGGCCTGATCGGTCAGGACCTGATTAATCGCTTGGGTTAAATCATTAATGTTATATGGGTCAATCATTAAGCCGGCGGTACCGGCGGCTTCCGGTAGCGAAGAATTAAAGCTGGTGATAACCGGCGTGCCGCAAGCCATGGCTTCAACCGGCGGCAAACCAAAACCCTCATAGATTGACGGGTAGACAAAAACTTTGGCTAGAGAATAAAGGGCCGGTTTATCCAAGGCATTGACATAACCTAAAAATTTAATCCGGTCTTTGGCCTTTGACTTTTGCCATAACTGGTAGATATCTTGATATTTCCAGGCCTGGTAACCGGCAATCACCAAGTGAACGCTTGGGTTGGTCAATTTTTCAAAAGCTAAAATCAAAGATTTAATGTTTTTTCTTGGTTCCAGGTTACCCAGATAAAAAACATAGCGTTCAGGCAATTGGTACTTTTTCTTGACAGTCTCCTTCTGTTCCCCGGAAACTTTTTGGGAAAAAATGTCATTAATTCCTTGGTAGACAACTGCGATTTTTTCCGGATCAGTACCGTAAAGGTTAACGATGTCGTTTTTGGTGTTTTCGGAGATGGCGACAATTTTATCGGCTTGGCGGCAAAATTCTTTCGGGCCAATTAATTTATGCCACAATCGGCGTTTGGGCGTAAAAAATTCAGGGTAAAGCTCAAAAGACAAGTCGTGGACGATCAGTAATTTTTTACAGTCAACCGAAAGGTTTAAAAATAGAAAACTGGGAATTAAAAATAAATCAACGCCGCCAATTAGCTTATCAACTTCGGTCAATTTTAAAAACCGCATGCTTAAATTAAAGAGCTTGTTGGGGTAAGTAAATTCCTTAAAGGAAACGTTGGTGAAAGGAAAATCCGGCACTTTTGACTGTTGGGCCGAATTGTAAAACAATAAATACTGATTCTGGCTATCAATTTTAAACAAATGCTGGAACAGGTTGTAGGTAAATTCGCTGATGCCTGAATAGTATTTATCCATCAGGCAACGAATATCAACGCCAATTTTCATGGAATCCTTTAATGGCTTAATTTGACTAAAAATTATTACGGGTGTAATTTGGATTTAAAGGGAGGGTAACAAAATGGCTAAAATTTCCGAACCCGTTGAACCGAAAGATTCTCTGACCTTAATAATGCCGATCGTTACTTTGGTCATTCTAACTCTCATGCTCCTTGTTTTGACTGTCATATTAATTGGTCTGGTCGGGTTTACTAGCTGGTGGTGCGCGGTTTCCCTTTGCGCTACAGTCATCAGCGCTGCAGCGAGTATTTGGTATTCACATAAAGCCTAGATAAGTAACCAAATTAAATCGCTCGGCCGAACTGACAGTGATCCCACAAAGGCTTATTTGGGTCTTTGTTTTTTTATTTAGGGTAAGTTAAATTAGCGGTTTTTAATTTTTGATATTCAACGGCGATCAAGTCATTAATTTCTTTTTTAAACCGTTCAATGCTAAATTTTTCGGCATAGGCTTTAATTTCGGCCGGCCGATAAATTTCCGGCTTAAAGCGAACCACGGTGTCGGCCAAGGCTTCCCAGGTTTGCTCCTCAAAAAACTTACCGGTTTTATTCTCAATCACGGTTTCCTGGGCGCCACCGGCGGCATAAGCAATCACCGGCCGGCCGGCCGCCATCGATTCAACGGCGGTGATGCCAAAATCTTCAATTTGGGGGTGGATAAAGGCAATGGCCTGGCTGTAAAATTTGGTCAACTCAGCCTGGCTTAGTTTACCCAAAAATTCAACGTTTGGCTTGGCTAAACTCCGGAGTTTTTTTTCTTCCGGTCCCTCGCCGAATATTTTCAAAGGGATACCTAGCCGGTTAAAGGCCTTGATAGTTAAATCAAACTTTTTGTAAGAAACTAGCCGGCCGCCGGTTAAAAAGTATTTGCCTAAAACTGGAGCAATTTGAAACTGGCTAGTAGCCACCGGCGGATAAATCACGACACTTTCCCGGCGATAGTACTTTCTAATGCGGTTAGCAACATTTTTAGAGTTTGCTATAAAAACATCAACCCGGTTGGCGGCCAGCTGATCCCAAGACCGAAGATGACTCAAAAAATAAGGGACAACTTTTTTAATCAAACGATTATAGCGCAATTCTTCGACGTAACGATGAGTGTCTGACCACAGATAGCGGGTCGGAGTGTGGCAGTAACAGATATGAAGCGTATTGGAACGAGTAATGACGCCTTTAGCCATAGCTGAACTGCTGGAAACTACGACGTCATAATCCATTAAATCGTGCAGTTCAGTCGCCAGCGGCATTAGAGGTAAAAACCACTGATAGTGCTTTAAAGCGCCAGGCCAATGCTGCAAAAAAGAAGTTTTAACTTGCTTACCGTTAAATTCAGCGCTGAAGTTTTTTGGCTCGTAAAGCAGGGTGTAAATTGGCGCCTGGGGCCAAATGTCAGTAAAAACCTGCAGGACTTTTTCGGCCCCGCCGGATTGAATCAAGTGATCGTGGATTAAAGCAATTTTCATCCCGTTAGAAGCAGGTCGCGGTCCGCAACCTGTAAATTATTATTAATATTGCTTGATTTCTCTTTTCATTAAATTGAAATGAAGAGTATCGACTCCAGAGCAAGTCGCCGACGCTCCAAAGCCAAGACAATTCAAGCTTTGGCGACGGAGCGCTACGGAGCAATCTTTTTGCCTCACTCGCCCCGTTCGGCAATAAAATATTAAGCGACTGCGGCTTCTAACGAGATTCATAATAGTTATTCAGCTTGACACCTTTTGATTAAAGCCCAGGGAGTTTTAAGAATAATTTGTAGATCCAAGCCCAGCGACCAATTCTCAATGTAGTAAGTATCAATTTTAATTTCCTCCTCAAAGTCCAGGTCGGAACGGCCGGAGATTTGGGCCAGACCAGTCATGCCTGGCTTAAGGGTTAAAACTTTTTTATGGTGTTTTTGATAACTAGCCACTTCTTCAACTTCGTGGGGCCGAGGACCGACCAAACTCATTTTGCCGATAAAAACCAAAATTAACTCGGGCAGTTCGTCAATACTCCAGCGCCGGATAAACTTACCGAACTTAGTGATCCGCGGATCATTTTTGAATTTTATCATTGGTGAACCCTGTCTTAAGTTTTCTTGTTTGGCTAAAAAATTTTGATCAAAACGATATTGGTGAGCGTTAGCGATCATTGATCGGAATTTAAAATAGGCAAAAGGTTTATCATATTGACCGATTCTTTTATACTTAAACAAAATCGGACCGGCTGAAGTCAGTTTAACAGCCAAAGCGGTTAAAATCATCAGGGGCGAAAATATAATCAAAAAAAACAGGGAAAAAACTAAATCAAAAACTCTTTTGGCCACCCGGCCCCAGCCGTCCAGCCGGGTTCTTTTGACTTCAACCACCGGCGTACCGGCCATAGTAACAATTTCCAGATTAGTCAGCTGGGTGCCCAATAAATCGGCGGTATATTTAAAAATCAAATGGTGTTCATTGGCAAAATCAACCAAAGCGCTAGTTTGTTGCCGTGAAACATTGGGGTTGACCTGGATAATTTCGTCAAATTTATCGCCATCAATCATTGCCTGGAGTCGACTGGTGGCCGACTGGTCAAATTCCGAGAACTGATCAACGATTTTATAACCAAGCATCGGCCGTTGACTGAATTCGAAAATCAAATTTTTAGCGATCTGACCGTCGCCGATAATAACTACCCGATGAACGCCCACCCCCAATTTAAATGATAATCTTTGAATCAAACGAACAGTCAGCCGTTCCAAGCTGACAAAAATAATGGCTAAAAACCAAACTGCCAAAATAATGAAACGTGAATCGAATAAATATCGGGAAAAAACCATGACCGCTAAAACCAGGGCTAAACCGGCTGAGCAGGCGATAAAAATTTTTGATAATTCCTCACTCAGTCTTTTAGTGCCGCCAATTGAATAAAGACCGGATAAAACAAAAATTATCAGCCAGACTAAAGCTGAGCCCGAGGCAATGGAAAAATAGTCTTTGAACGGTAAATCAAAAATAACCGGCCTGATTTTTTGAATCACCGGCCAATAACGGATAAAATATGCCGTTAAGGCGGCTAAGATTAAGGCCAAGTAATCCAGTGGCAAAGTAATGGTGGCAAAAATAAGTTCTGACCGTTTCATCCCGTTAAAAATAAACAAATAAGAAAATACGCTGTTTTATATATAACCATTAGTTATTTAAATAAGATTTTTTGATGAAGCTGTCCTTATTTTGGCGGTATCCCTAATTTCTAACGGGATTCATTGCTTAGTAATCAAGTACTAGTATTTTAATAAAAAATTGATAAAAATGCAATCAAAAAATGGCTGTTAAAAACAACCATTTTTTGATGTTCAGACCAGCCGTAAGCCGAATTCTGTTTCCCGATGTAAAATCGGGGTAATGATCATCTATCTAGGTCACGGCGTTGCCGCCGGACTCAAGCTGCCTACCAAATTTGGCATTGCACCAGGTAGAGTTTACCACGGGCTGCCTGTCACCAGGCGCCGAGTCGTATAGCATTGCTTTGAAGGGATATCCCGTATTCAACGAAATACACTACGACACTTTTCACGTTTTGCGAACCCTAACCTATTAAGGTGAGCAAACCCCGCCCTTTTTAGTCCTTATTTAATGTATCAAATAACCTTTTCTTTAATTGACCTAGAGAACTGCCGTACTGCTTTAACATCTTTTCTCTCTTTCTGGCATCGCTTTCAGATACGTACGTCTCTAGATAAATTAAGCTCCAAGGTCGATACAATTTGGTTGCACCAACTGCACCATAATTGTGATCTTTGATGCGCTCGTTGATTTTTCTGGAAGTAAATCCGATATAGAATTTTCTATAGCTAATTTTACTTCGCAGTAAATAAACGTGATACATTTATTTAGTTATTAAGAACAAAAAAGGGCGGGGTAGCTCGTCCCACAAGCGGGACTCGCTAGTATTGTCTCTGTGGCACTGGTCCTCTTAGCCGTTTGCACGGCCAAGGGTGGGCGTTACCCACTACCATTTTTTGCGGTGTTCGGACTTTCCTCCCCCTCGCCTACTTTACCGAGCCTGACTTTACAGTAAATCACTCTTGTGGGTAATTACAGTCAATATCATTAATACAGCTTAGCAGTAAAGTAAGTGAGGGGGCGATCATCTAACTGATCTGAACCTTTTGATACTAGCACACTATCAATATTATGTCAATAGCGGACTAAAAAATGTCAACGGGAAATAGAAATGTCATACTTGGCGGGATTTAGAAACGTCATACTTTGACAGTTTGTAAGGCTGGTTGTTTCTGGTTGTTTAATGGTGGC
>Ga0155034_113_pt1 | contig 30798 bp, 26 predicted proteins | sample RifCSPhighO2_01_FD_106002 | JGI IMG/M metagenome (GOLD analysis project Ga0155034, IMG submission 106002) | Candidatus Buchananbacteria bacterium RIFCSPHIGHO2_01_FULL_44_11 | reverse complement strand
ACGGTGATTGGCTCGGTCGTGTCCAAGACGTTGCCGAAGTTATTAATGGCTCTCAAGTAGACCTCATAGGTCGTCTGCTCGGACAAGCCGGAGATAACCAAGGTGCCATCCTGAAGTTGCCCCACGTAGCTGTCACTGAGGTAGACCTCGGTGAAACTTTGGCCGATGCTGTTGCCCCAGACTTGGATTGAGGTTGGGGACAGGGCTTGGGCTTGGAGGGTGAGATCTGGAATTGGACCAGGGGGAGGGACGAGGGCGATGGTGATGGGATACGCATCCGGATCAAGACCACCGAGGTCACCGCCGCCAGACTCAATGATAGCGTCGTGGATAGTGACGTTTTGGCCAGACCGCCAGAGCAACATTTTGTCGCTGGCGGCGTTACTGAAATCCTGGCGGGTATATTGCAGACCGGCGGTGCCAATTTGGCCACCAGTATCGGTCCACGGGTATTCACCGCTCCAGGGTTCGCCGAGGACAACGGGTCCATTATTGTTTAGATAATAGAGCCGGAATCCTTGCTTAAGCAAGTACGCTTTCAAAAGTCCCTCGTTATAGACGAGGGTGTATTCGTCAGCGGTTTGCTCATTCTTGAAGTCTTGGAGCGTTACGCCATTCCAGTTGTGAACGTACTTGGTGCCACCATTGTTGTCATGAGGAGTACCGAGGATGGAGAGACCACCGTAGCGCAAATACGCCTGGAGTATGGCGTATGACGAACCGTCAATGTGCCAGCCGTCTGACCAATCACCTACACCGTTGTAGGCTGCGATCTGGTTGTTAGACGGATAGTTGGTACCAACAGTAAAAGACGAGAAGCCGGACATTCCATCCAGCGACACACCGACACCGTTGTAGTAACGAGTAACGTGAACATGAGAACCAGCATGCTCGCCTTGCCCACCGGGAATTGAAAAGCCAGTATTACCGCAGAGGGCGATTGGCTGCCCCTGAACAACATACTGACCGTTGATGACGGCATTAAGTGAATTGTGGGCGATTCTGGTTTTATGGCCATCTCCTTCGTTGATGAGGATGGTGTTACCATAGCCAGCAACCAAGGAATGGACCTCGGCGGTTCCGGAAACGGGAGCGACCAAAATTCTGCCCCAACTTGCGCCAACCCCCAAGGGATAAGCGAAGTCAAGGGCATAGCGGTCATCTGCCCATAGTCCATTATTTCTATGGCTTGAATCATCTGAATCATCAGGATTATACCCCCTTGTCATCTGCCAACTCTCTCCTTGAGGGAATGGTAACTTCAATCCTGTTGAATCAGCCACACATACCGAAACCATTGCCGGTAAAAATGCCAGCATGATGAGAGTGATTTGTAAGGGTTTCATTTTACCTTACCTCCTTGGTGAAATTTGTTGTCAAAGGACAACCGGATTCTAGAGGCTCTAAGGCACTCTAGTTTTAGACAAAAACAACACAGCTTCTGTCTAAAACAAAATGTTTTAGGGTTGCTATGTTGATTTTTTAAACTTTAGTTTAATTGTTCTAAAATTTTATGGTGTATATAACCTTATCAGCTTTTTTTATAAGATCCTCTGATTGTTTTCCTGTTGGTGTAACCGCCTGAAAATTCAAAACCGTATTACCATTTTTGATAAAATAATTCTTAATCGTATAAGGTGGCCCCTCCAAATAATACGTTTTATAGAAGATTACTTTTTGGAGAATAGCTCGATTACCATCAATTAAAGCTTCCTTAAGGGTAATTTGTAAATCATCCCGTGTAATCTCGCTACCAACTAAGTTATCTTTAGATTTTTTAATCAAGTCAGTAATCTTCTCTTCATTATATTTATCATTCTTATCAAACCAGCTATCTAAATCTGACGACGCTTCATTTAACACTAAATTAATCGATAGATCACCGTCGGCACCGTAAGGAGTCCACTCGTGATTAAAAATTGTAAATTCTGGACGATTCTTTTGCTCTTCAGGATATGTAGCAAAATCCCAATCCCCCGGATACTTAAACTCAAACCCATACTCCTCATTGCGATAGGTTTTCCAATTGCTGGTGTCAATTTCCGCCACTTGATTGGTGTTGCCCGGCTGATTTGCTGGCTCAGGTTTGGTAATCTGCACATACGCCAAAGCAGCCAGAGTTAAACTAGCTAGTAAAATTAGGCTGAAGAATAGGGTTTTCTTGGACATATTGTTTAAGTTAGTTAGCAAGTTAACAAGTTTTCAAACTGGCAAGCTGATTTTGGCTAATTTTACATAAAAATAACACAGCTTGGCGCTATGTTTTTAATCTATATTCTGACTCTATTGTAGCGCCAAAACAGATTTGGTGTCAAGCAACCAACAGCGTTTTTAAAATTTGGATTTTGAATCATTGTGATTTGTTTAGAATTTCGTGCTTCGAGTTTCGGATTTTTAACCACGGGCTTTAAGGTGAAGCTACCCGTCTGAGCCAAAAACAGGCTGCCAGAGAAAGTCCAGCTTGCTCCAGGCTGAAGCGTCACTGGCGTGTTGGAGTAGCTGGAGATATTCACCAGGCTGCTGCCTGACATCTGCTTGACCGCGCCGATCAGAGTAACGGCTTGAGAGCCGGTGTTCTGAATGGTGAAAGTCAGGCTGATGGTGTCATTTTGGACCACCGGCGGCGGCCAATCTGAGACACTCACGGCTTGGGTTAAAGTAACCGGAGCGGTGGTGCTCGGGAAGGCCGGAGTGGTCACGGTGATTGGCTCGGTCGTGTCCAAGACGTTGCCGAAGTTATCAATAGCCCTCAAGTGAACTTGGTAGCTGGTTTGTTCCTGGAGGCTGGAGATAACCAAGGTGTTGTCTTGGAGCTGACCCACGTAGCTGTCATTGAAGTAAACCTCAGTGAAGCTCTGGCCCATAGCGTTGCCCCAGACTTGGATGGAAGTTGGGGTGAGGGCTTGGGCTTGGAGGGTGAGGTCTGGGAGCGGACCAGGGGGAGGGACGAGGGCGATGGTGAAATCAGGGTCACCACCGCCAGCAGGAATTGGCCTGCCGCCGGAGACTCCAGTCACCGTGTCGTAAGTCAGGTAACCGTTGGCAAACTCTTGAACCACAAGCTGATGGCCAGTGCTGTTGTCAGTAGCGTACTGTTCTGAATCTACCGGACCGCCGATGTAAGTACTGCCCAGTAGCATTTGCGAACCCTCGTGGGTTTTGTAGTAGTTCCAGAGCTGACCGTGCATCGGGAAAGCCTGGTTGATACCCGAGCCAAAATCGTAGACAATGGCACACTCGCCTAAGCTCCCACCGTCAAAAATCTGGGTGTAGCAACGCCACCAGTCAGTCCAGACCGTAGCCGGATGAGACACACCAGCGATGGTGCGGGAAACGGGGGTACCGAGAGTACGACGACCACCATTTCTGCCATAGCAGTCAACGATCTGCGGAGCAGAGTCAACGTTCCAACTGCCAGAATAACCGACTAGGTTATTCTGAGCCGGCCCGCTTAGGAGCCGCATACCGGTGTAAGTGCCATAGGAGCTGGCCAGCGTCTTGAGTTTGGCTGGATAGTCAAGCGGGTCAACGATGTAGTAGGTGGAACTGATACGGCCAACGCACAGAACAAAATGACCATTGGCTAAATTAACGGCGAGGATAACTGGACGACCAGCATCGAGTTCTTGATTGAGGCGAACATTGTCTACGCTATCAATCCTTCCGTTGTAGCTGACCGCCTCGCTGGTGTAGACTGACAACTTATTCCAGTCTAATTCACCAGCCACATAACCATTGTTGTTTGACAGCCACTGGTTCAACTGTTCAGGATCGGTATCAACCCCGTAGTAATCCATGGCCATGGCTACGCAGGTAATCACGCAACCGTGACTGCCGATAGTGTTACCAGAGGTACCCATTGAGTCATAGCGCCACGATGGGTCAATCTGGCTGAACCAACGCATCGCCGTCATATTGTCAGCGTAGCTGACTTGGGTGACGGCAAAGAGTGCTAAAAGCACTCCAAGTTTTTGGATAAACCGTTTCATTGGCTTATCCTCCTTTGTCAAGGAACGTTGTTTTGAGCCTTTAGTGTTAAAGGACTCCTTAAAAAAATCAACAAAGCTGATTTCTCAAAGGAAACCTTTAAGATTACGCTATGTTGATTTTTTGGATTCTTAGTTCTCTATGAATTTGAAGGTCTTGAGGGCTTCGTGGACTAGAGCGTTATTTTCTATTGGGTTATCTAGGTTTGGATTTTCTCTGGCAATGGAAAAAGAGAACCTAATAACGATGTCGTCCTTGGCTAAAAAAATAATTTCGTTACTTTCATCACCGCCCCAAACATTATAAAACTCATAAGCTTCATAACCATCGCCTACAACGACAGGGTATTCTTTGTCGTAGTACTGTTTATCCCAATGGACAAAATCTTTGGAAGAATATTTTTGAGGATTGTTTTCAATGGAAATCCTAAGTGAATAAGTTTTCATACCCTCACAGTTGCCTATACATACTTGTTTAGAGTCTGGCCCAACTCTGGTGTCCCACCCCGGCGGTACATCTATTTGGTAACCATATTCTTTATTTACAAAAGTTTGCCAGCTTTCACTATCAACTGTCCAATACGGATTCGGCTTATCGTAAACATTCACGTTTTGGTTGATATTAGACACTGACCGACGTGACCCTGGCTCGGACTTGGTAAGTTGGGTGTATGCCAAACCAGCCACAGCGACTGCGGCGATGGCTAGAATAATAATAGTAATTGTTGATTTCTTCATAGATTTTTAGTAAATAAGTGAGTAAGTTGGGTAATGGAGTTTTTTAGCTAATTTTACATAAAAATAACACAGCTTTGCGCTATGTTTTTTAGTCTTTATTCTGACTCTATTGTAGCGCCAAAACAGATTTGGTGTCAAGCAGCCAACAGCATTTTTAAAATTTGGATTTTGAATCATTGTGATTTGTTTAGAATTTCGTGCTTCGAGTTTCGGATTTTTAACCACCGGCGGCGGCCAATCTGAGACGCTCACGGCCTGGGTCAAAGTGACTGGAGCCGTGGTAGCTGGGAAAGCCGGAGTGACAACGGTAATCGGGCCAGCAGTGTCCAACTCATTGCCCTGGTTGTCCAAGGCTCGCAGGTACACATCGTAGCTTGTTTGTTCCTGGAGTCCAGTGATAACCAAGGTGTTGTCTTGGAGCTGACCGACGTAGTCTCCATTAAGGTAGACTTCAGTCGTGCTTTGGCCCATAGCGTTACCCCAGACTTGGATTGAAGTTGGGGTGAGGACTTGGGCTTGGAGGGTGAGGTCTGGAATTGGACCAGAGGGTGGAGGGACGAGGGTGATAGTCAGATCGCCGCCTTCAGTGACACCAGGTAAACGATGAATAAAGAAGTCTTTGTACTCATTGTCTACCCAGTCTTTACGCCACATCAGATAGCCCAGGCTGAAATCCTGGCGAATCCAAGTGACTTTGCCGTTAGCGGTGATGGGCTGGTTGTTTTGGTCAACCGGGTAATCGGAGAACGGATACTCATTACTGAGCAGGGTTCCTAGGATAATCGGACCGTTGACCACGGAGAGGTAGTACCAGCGGAACCCGCCTTTGAGCAGGAAAGCGGTTTGGCCATTGTCAATGATGGCGTAGTCATAACCATCTGAACCAATTAAGTCCTGGAGAGTAATGCCTTGCCAGTCATGGACGTAGAGTCCGCCACCGTTGTCATAGGGAGTCAACCCTAGGGAGGCGAACTGCTGAGCGCAGGCCTGGATGCGGGAGTTGAACGTGCCGTTGGAGAGTTGGCCGGGGAGGACTTGGTGCTGGGCGATGAAGGTGGAAGGGTTGTGCCAATCGTTGAGCACCGATTCCTCAGAGGTGTACCCGGAGAAAATCCAATCGCCGTAGATGTAGGCGTTGGGGTCTGACGGGTAGGCTCCCTTGCGGATGCCGAAGTGGAAGTGGACGGGGTAATCTCCATTTTGCTCTCGGTTGCCCACTTGACCCAGGTATTCATCCTTGGTCACTTCCTGCCCCGCGGTTTTGGTGAAGCTGGCGAAATTCATGTGGACGTAGAGAGCACACACTTTTTCGCCGTTGACGTCGTGCTCAATGATGTACATACCGCCATAATTTGAGTGGTATGTACCATCTTGCCAGTAAGGGGCGTGGTACTGAGCGTGGCGTACGATACCAGCACCAATTGCATAGACATTTGTTCCGGCATTAGCCCCGCAGTCATCTCCAAGGTGCCATTTGTTATTGTCTAACAAATTGTACCTTGAAAAATAATTGTCTCCGACAACGTAGCTGTCCAGCGAACACCGGAGGGTATCAGCCGTTGGGTACGACCAGACGGTTATGTTGCTAATTGCAGCCAGCAGCAGCACCGTTAAGAGTAAGTCAGCAAGTTTGTTCATTCCCGTTCTCCTTTCTGTTTTTCTCAAGTTGCCTGCTTTTTCGTTCAAGCGTCGTTTCATTGCCGTAATCCTCGCTTTCTTTCAATTTTCAAGGAACGAATCCTTGTTTTTTGGTCTAGATGACCAAAAAGCCCTCAGTTTTAGAGAGCTTTTCTGGAAAATCAACAAGCTTAATTACCGAGAAAAACTCTCTAAGGAATTGCGCTTGTTGATTTTTGACTGCTTAACCGAAACACGTACACTTAAAATCTAGGAATGGCTACTGTACAAATACGAATGATGACAAAATGGTTCCAAAAATATTTTCCCCCAGCTCCGTTCTTCTTTTATTGTCGTAACTAATTACAAATAACTTTCCCGAATTTTCAATGTAGTAACTCAAACTATTAATATCCATGTCTACCGAGTGAAAGTTTGTTGCTACTTCTTTTGCTCTATAGTACCCAAATCCCACTTTTACATCTTTTACCGCTAAGGATTCTTCCGGAATTGGCCAAGAAATTTTTTGAATATCAAAAGTTTTTATATCTTTCTCGATTCCAACAGACGCGACCCCATCGCCAATTTTTTGATTTTGTCCTATATAAAGCAATAATTCCCAATTTGGCGTCTTATAGGCCCAATCTTTGACAGACAGGGTATCTGGATACTTAAACTCAAACCCATACTGCTCGTTCCGATAGGTTTTCCAATTTGACGTATCAATCTCAGCTGCTTGGTTGGTGTTGCCCGGCTGATTTGCTGGCTCAGGCTTGGCAAACTGCACATACGCCAAAGCAGCCGCGGCGAACGCGATGATGAGTAAAACTAAAATGGTTGTTATTTTCTTCATATGGTTTTTAGTAAATAAGTTGGTAAGTTATTAAGTGGACAAGTTTACAAGCCGACGAAACATTCGGCGTCTGCGGGGTAAACCCCGCGCGAAAAGTATTGAAACTATTTTCGGGCCTGTAGGCCTGCCTGCCGAAATTCTGCGACTGCGGAACGTAGGCAGGCTCCCGCCTGCGCTCTCACTGCGTTCGAGCTTCGGCGGGCAGGCAACCCCGCACCTTTCATTTAAAAACTATTATCGAGAGCTTAAGGCTCAACCCCGCACCTTTTATCTTAAAGACTGCTATCGGGAGCCTAAGGCTCAACCCCGCACAACGCCTCATTACATTCGGCGTCTGCGGGGTAAACTCCGCGCGAAAAGTATTGAAACTATTTTCGGGCCTGTAGGCTCAACATAGCGCGAAAAGCTCTAAAGACCCGAAAATAATTCCAAAGTTTCAAATTTATTAAATTCGAAATTCGAATATCGAAACCCGAATCAAATTAAAATTTTCAAATAACTAAATTACCCAAACTATTCTGTTTTTCTCACTATTGAACCAAAAATCATCATCAACTCCTTAGCTTCTTGAATAAGACTTTGGCGTTCTTGCTCCATTACTTTGTCGTAAACCTCAATTAGTTTCAACCAATACCTAGTTTCTTTAGCTTCTTTCCGACAAATCTTAATTCGTAAAACAAAATCTTTCTTGCTTAGTGATTCATTGGCCTCTATATAATTAGCTCCTACCGAGCCAGAAGACCTAACGACCTGCTTACCATCTTCGAAATTTATCAATGTTTTCGGCAATTTTTTGATAAAACTTCTTACATTACCAGCAAATTCAGCCGTTCTATCCTCTAGATCAAATTGTTTTGGATTTTGAATTTTAGTCATTGTTTCGGATTTCGGATTTAGATATTCGGATTTTGCCCACTTATCCCCAACTTATGCCGACGGCGCAAGCAAGAGACGGCGCTGGGCAAATTTTCAAAAAAAATTCCCCACTCATTAGCGATGCTGGAGAAATTTTCAAAGACCGAGTTCAATTTTTCATTTTTTGCGACGGCGCTATACCTAGCGACGGCTTATTTCTAACTTAAGTTTAGCATATCCGTAGGTTTTGTCAACTCTCGCCCTTCGACAATACAAACAAATAGGGAGGGAGCTTAGGGTGACAATGGAAAAAATAAAAAGTTTAGGATGATAAGGTGTCATGGTGAGCTTGTCGAACCATGACTATTAGACAGCTTAACTAGTTGACCAAAATCACCATTGATCAGCGCCTGCTTTTTTTGCCTAGTCCATCCCTTAATCTGTTTCTCGCGCTCTATGGCATTATTGACATCATTAAACTCAGCGACAAATTCCAACTTTAATGGTCGACGCGAATAAGTATAGCAAGATCGGTCAAAGCCCTGATTGTGTTCATAAAGTCTTTTATCTAAATTTGAAGTTATACCAGTATAATAAGACCGATCTGAACATTCCAAAATATAAACGTAATATGATTTCATCTTTATGTATTTACTGTCATCCTTCGACAAGCTCAGGATGACAAAAGGGGTTGGGGGCTCAGGCTAACAAACGCAGGAGGCGAGAGCGCAGGATGGCAAGATAACTATTTTTTTTCTTGGCGGCCGATAAAATTTTGATAGCTTTCGTCGGCATCAATTAAATCTTCAATAACGTTGCGCAAATAATCGGCCTTAGACAGCTTAGTATTATGCGTCTTCCATTGCAGATAGCGTTCAATCCTAGACGTAATACGCAAAGTGAATTTGATATTGGGCACTTCTTTGCCTTCGCCTTGTTCCACTAAAGCCAAAAAATCAACCAAAATTTGGTTTAAACCAGAATCGGTGTAACTTTTAATCTGCAAGAGTTTATCGGTGACTTTATCTTTTTGCAAATAAGCGATGTTTTTGTTGGCTGGCGTGCCTTTCTCGGTCAAAAACAAAATTGGCCGGCCGTGGGCTAAGGCGATGGCAATCAGATAGCCGCTTTCGGGCAGTGACCGCGAACCTTCAATCACTAAAGCGTCCATTTTTTCAACCATCACTTCCCCGCTTTGGTTGATCTTTTCCAGATCCGGACCGGAAAAACCACTGACGTTTTGCTGGGCCAAATTACTCATGACTAAAACTCCGGCACCGTTTAAAGCGTCAATAATTTTTGAGTAGCGCTCCTGAAATTTTTGTTCGGCCTGACTGTCAGCCGCAAAGTAAACTCTCATTTTAGTAATTGATTAATTCTCGCCGATGATTTCGCCAGCGATATTTTTTTCCATCAATTCTTTGATTTTTTTAAGATTTTTGGTTTGAGCCAGAGCCCAGGTTAGTTTGGTGACGGTAGTCGGCCAAGTCAGATTATTGACTAGAATTAAATTTTTCGGCCCTAAAACGGCACTAGTGATTGTCTGCGACCAGATCACCACCGGCACGTCTTGGGTCACTTTTTCAAACAAAAAAACCAGATCTTCGGGCAAGTTTTGGCAAAAACCGGCGTTAACGACAATACCATCGCGGTCCACCAGCTGCCGGGCTAAAGTTTTTAAATTAAGAATCGGCTGAATCTCAACGATTTCAATATTAGTGTTAAGTTTGTTATAACTTTTAATTTGACCTTTGGGCTTTAAAGTCAGCCGGTCAAAAATTCGGATGCTGAAATCAATCCGGCCCAAAACCGCGCTCTCCGGCCCGGCAAAAATATTCAAGGAATCAAAGCCGACCCAGCTCGCTTGGTTAGCCCGCAGCAGCCGATTGCCGAAAATCAAACCAACGTCACTAAAATTAAAAGCCGCCACTTGAACGGCGTTAATTAAATTCGCCCGCAGGCCCGGCTGCTTATTTTTGACTGACTGCTGACTGCCGGTAAAAATAACCGGCTTGTCTAAATTTTGCAAAAGAAACGAAAGGGCGCTGCTGGTGTAAAGCAAATTATCAATGCCGTGGAGGACCACAAAGCCGTCGTACTGGTTTAAACGTTTTTTGATTTCTTCAGCTAATTTGAGCCAGACGGCCGGGCCGGTATCAACCGCGTTTTTGCCAAAAATAAAAACCGGCTCAACTTTGGCGATGATATTAAGTTCTGGCATTTGCCCCAGCCAGTCAGCCAGGGCCTCGGGTTTAAAACCAGGCAAACCGCTGCCTAGTAGAACCGCGATTTTTTTTACTGGTGAAACCATAATTATTTTTGTACTCCCTCTACCAATTTTTACATTCTCTCCCTCCTAACGTAAGAGTTCCTTTTCGTTTTTCTCCCCCTTAATATAAGGGGGAGTGACCTGCCTGCGCCGAATTCTAAAACGTTCTCGGCTTCCGCCGTCACTTTCCGCCTACGCCCTAAGAGCTTCGGCGGACAGGTCGTTTTGGCGGACAGATCGGCAGGCAGGGAGGGGGTTATCCTAGCTTTTCTTGAATTTTTTCTAAAATCCCTTCGAGGTTATTTATTATGTCGCTATTCCAAAATCTGATTACGCTTATCTTTTGCTGTTTTAGATACTCAGATCTTTTCTTGTCGTACATTTTATTCTTTATCTCGTTGTGTTGGCCACCATCTAGCTCAATCCCGAACCTTGCCACAGGACAATAAAAATCTAAAATATAACTGCCAACGCTGTATTGTCTGAAAAACTTCAAGCCCCTTATTTGTTTATTACGGAGATATTGCCAAAGTAACTTTTCCGTATCAGTTTGATTCTGCCTTAATGTCTTTCTTTTGGTTTTGAGATTGGGCTGATTATACATCAAACGCATAAATACTATGATAACTCCCCCGCCTGCGCTTCGCTTCGGCGGGCAGGCCTAACCCCTCTTAAATTAAGAGGGGGATTCTTGGTGACACTTTCTTAAAGATTAAAGCTAATTTTCAAGACGGCTCAGCGACGGCGCTAATAATTAGACGGCTTATATAACTTAGTATAACGCAAGATTAATTATTAAACAACAAAAAGAGATGGATCATACCCATCTTCTTAAAACCAAGAAAAACTCACACCACTTCAGACTTTTTTGACAACAACAATTTGCCTACCAGCCTTGATATCAAATGGTTCTCGGCGGTAACCGCCATAGACGGCAACTGTCTTTAAATGGCTTTGTCGAAACAATTCTTCCAAATCCGGCAGAGTGTAGTAGCGAACCCGCAGACGAGCGCCCTTCTCTTTTAATTCCATCATCCGAAAATCAAAGCGGTAACGGCCCCGGGGATGTTTTTTTAGATAACTGATTAAACGAAAAACATTATCCGTATCTAGCAAAAACAAACCACCCGGCTTTAAATGAGCGGCAATTCTGGCGATAACCTTTGGCGCGTCGAATAAACCAAATTCGGAAAAAAACAAAAATATTTTATCGTAACGTTTTGGCCGCTGCCAGCGATGAACGTCCTGCTGGTACCAATTAATTTTAACCCCAGCCACCTTGGCCTCTTTTTCGGCCAAGCCTAATAAATGAGAAGATAAATCAAGACCGTCAACCTTAAAGCCCCGTTTGGCTAAAGCGATAGTATGCCGGCCATGGCCGCAAGCCAAATCTAAAATACTGTCCCCGTTCTTTAGTTTTAAAACAGAAACAATAAACCGCAAATCAGTCTCTAACTGCTGGTTGGAGAAATACTTTTTATGTTCCCGAAGATACTTTCCCTTCGGCCCATAGTAGTGTTTCAAATTCATAAATTTCACTTTAGTCTCGCTACTATCAACTTCAATGATAACTAAATTAAGGTAAAAAAGAAAGGCCTGATTTCCCTAGCAGGCCCCCAGTAAAACAACATTCACTGTCCCAAAGTGGCGTATAAATGATCCACTTTGTCGCGGAAGAAATCAGGTTCTTCGGTCAGCATCCACATCATCAGACAATCTTGATTAAGCGGTCTGCTTAACCAGGAGCGACTGACGACAAACAATTATTTTATCTCAACCACTTCCACCGGCACTAATTTGCCATTTTCCAATTCCACCCCAAACTGAGCGCCAACGGCTTTGCCTAACAAGGCTGAACCCACCGGCGAAAGATAAGAAATTCTGCCGGCGGCAACATCAACCTCAGAAGAACCGACAATCTGAAGTTCCTGAAATTTACCCTTGATTTTTACGGTTACTACCGAACCGATGTTAACTTCTAAAGGCATAATTGATTTGGTTAGGGGGGGGGTTGACATCATTTTTGAATTCCTTCATAATACAAAAGCGACTAAATTTTCCAATGAGGTCGTAAGAACAATTGGCCTTAGCCAATTGTTTCTTTTTTTAGCCAATTAACATTCAATTTAGATTAGTAAAAAACCGCCTGGTTATAGGCGGCTTTATTGGTTCAAACGAATTGTTTGGGGAGTTGTAATCAGGACCCTGGGCAAACAACAGGGGCCAAATATAATGTAGATTATCTGTTTGATCAATCCAACCATATACTTTATCTTAATTTGACAGTAATATTTGCGTCAATACTGCGGCAGAGGATAAACTGTTCATAATCTGAGTACATCACTTATAATTGAGCTGAGATTAGAAAAAAATATTCAGTTGATTTGACAAATAATCTTAAAGTTTTAATATGAAGCTACCTTTTACGTCATGAGTTTTTGATTCAAAGGAGGATCATTGCCATGAGCCACAAAGCGACAGGGACAGAACTGAAAAGACATCAGGAGCTGAGGCAGCGCCTGGCCCGGCGCAAGAAGTTCGCCAAAAAGTTATGCCAGGGCCGGCCAGTTCATTGGTCCCACGGCGAACTCCACTTCTCGGGACGAACTTCCGGATACGAGCCAACAGGCGTTCCCGGCGCACCCCAAGTCGCCAAGCCCCGGAGCGCTCAAGAACCTCGGCAACAACAAGCCCCTCCCTCCAGACGCCAAACCTCTTTCTACGACCCCTTCGCTCTTCCCTCCCGCGGCCGCTGGTAACAGCCAGCACCACCAAAACGCCCTTTCAAACAATCCCTCACCTAACCCGGCCGGCTTTACCCCGGTCTTTTTTTACCCTCACCCTACCCCTCTCCCTGTCAGGGAGAGGGTGACCGAGAGCAGTCCCGAAACGATGGGATGAAAGCGAGGTCGGGTGAGGGTAAAATTCGCAGATTAATACCATTACACTGGACAAAAACCCAAAACTGATCTAAACTAAAAATTACCTTTGGTAAAAAACAACGTTCTTCTAAATTTGGCAGGGAGGTAAAACCATGCCCGCGAAAATAATTGATCCGCCAGACATGCATTGCTTGTGCTGCGGAGGAAAACTCCAGGCCGCACTACCCAAAGTGCAGCCGCCAGCGCTGGGAATGCCGGGAATGATGCTCCCCTCGTTTAGGGCTATAATTGACCCGTTCAGTCCGCTGATGCCAGTCGGCGCCACCGTCTTCACCGCCACCGGTAACAAGGGCAGCGCCCTTTACATTGATGATGAAGACAGGGGCAGTCCCGGTGAGTGCTTGATGATCTACATCTGTGATGAGTGTCTTGAGAAAAACACAACCCGAGCCTTACGAGTCAAGCTTAATGTATACCGTAAGATGGCCAACGGCCAACCAAGCCAGATTCTCCTTGAGCCCAGTCGGCCTGCCAATTCCCCTCTTTCTGCCGACCCCTTCGTGCCCCTTTCCACCGACAGACCTAAACGGCCCAGAAAATAGCCGCCGCCAATCGCTCCCGCTCTAACCATCAAGGTTATAGCAAAACCAGCCCCGCAAAGGCTGGCATTTTTTTATAAAGTGAATTCATGGATTCTGTCCCTCACCCCCACCCCTCCCGTCCTCCCCTGAAAGGGGAGGAAACTGCTTTGACTGACACGCCTCTCCCCTTTCAGGTGAGAGGATACTAAGACAATCTTGGCTGGGTGAGGGACAGTGAGAGTTGAGTGCGGAGTGAGGTTAAAATTTAGCTTGCCTGATACATCTGGGCAAAGTGTTTTTGATAGTTTTGTTCAATTGTTTTGCGCCGCAACTTTAGCGTCGGCGTTAATTCATCTTTTTCTTGAGAAAATTCCCGGGCTAAAATTCTAAACTCCCTGATTTTTTCCCAGTCGGCAAATTGCTCGTTGATTTTTTCCAGCCGCTGACCGAACAGCTCAATTAATTTTGGTTCCTGCGCCAGCTGGTCGGGCTCGCGGCTTTTAATGCCCAGCGCTTCCAGTTCCCGGCTGACTTCCTGCCAATTGGGCACAATCAAAACGGTTAAATAAGAACGGTTGTCGCCATAAACTATTGATTGGGAAATAAACCGGTCGTTGTTTAGTTCCAGTTCCAGTTGTTCGGGCCAGACAATTTTGCCGTTAGACATGGAAATCATTTCTTTTTTCCGGCCGACAATAGTTAAAAAACCTTCGCTATCCATAAATCCCAGGTCGCCGCTATGAAACCAGCCTTCAGCGTCAATCACCTCAGCAGTTAGCGCGGGATTGTTGTAATAGCCTTTCATCACGTTGGGCCCGGAAATTAAAATTTCTTTATCCGGAGCGATTTTAATTTCCACCCCGGGCAGCTGAGAACCAACCGTACCGAATCTGACGTTATTCAGCCGGTTGACACTGACCACCGGGGCGGTTTCCGTTAGACCATAGCCTTCAAGAATTTTGATGCCGACCCGGCTGAAAAATCTCGCCAACTTTGGGTTTAAAGTCGCCCCGCCGGCGATGGTAAAGCGGAAGTGACCGCCCAGTTTAGCCCGAATTTTTTTAAACACTAAAAAATCCGCCAGCCGGTATTGCCAGCGGCCCGGAATTTGCTTTAACGACCAAAGAAAAATTTTATACTTCAACCCGCCGGCGGCTTTTAATTTGTCCCAGATGTCTTTGTGGATTTTTTCAAACACCCGCGGCACGGAAACTAAAATCGTCGGCTTCACTTCCTGCAAATTAACGCCCAGCGTTTTGATGCTTTCGGCAAACGCCAGGCAAGCGCCGCGGCAGACCAGCGAAGCGTAATAGCCGGCGGTCCGTTCCAAAACGTGGGTTAAAGGCAAAAAGGAAAGTAAGGTGTCGTGCTCAGTCACCGGTACGACGGTGACTGCCGCTTCGGCGTTAAAAATAAAATTATTATGGGTCAGCATCACGCCTTTGGGCATGGCGGTGGTGCCGGAAGTGTAAACAATGCTGGCGATGCCGTCCGGCTGAGACTGGTCTATAATTTGTTCGTCTGATTTTTCACCAAGAGCCATCACGTCGTCCAGACTGATTATAATTTTCTCGGCTAACTGCTGTTCAGGCTGATCCAAATTGATATAGATGATGGTTTGGAGTTCCGGCAAATCGGCTAGAACGGCAGCCACTTTATCAAAATTCTGCTGGTTAGAAACCAGTAAAACTTTACTGCCGGAATCGGCCAAAATATGCTTAATGATTTTAGACGATAAAGTAGTGTGAACCGGAATACTGATGGCGCCCAAAAATAAAGTGGCCAAATCCATCCGAATCCATTCCGAACGATTCTCGGATAAAATCGCCAGCCGGTCTTTTGTTTTGACGCCCAAAGCTTTTAGCCCTTTGGCTAAAACCGTTACCCGCTGTTGGAGCTCGGCAAAAGACAGGCTGATGTAAGCGCCCTGATACTTGAACTTCAAAGCCGGCCGCGAGGCGAACTTAGCGGCGGTTTCGTTAAATTTTTGAGGAATGGTTTGCATAAAAATTCTATAGTCATGCTGAACTTGATTCAGCATCTGACAAACCTGACTCTAGTCCTTTTACTAGTATATAGCTAGCCAGGCCGACCGCCAAGTAAAGCAATGCCCCGCTGCTTTACCCTACCCACCGTCCGAAGGCGGCAGGCAAGGCAAAATAGCGGGGCGGATTATGTCCCGCAGAATGCGGGGCAAGATGAAAAAGCGAGGCGGCTAGATTTAATTCTCGGCAATGAATTTATAAATGCTCTCAAAAACCAGGTTATCTTTTTTTTCTTCCCGGCCGCCAAGTGCGCCCAAAGCGTGAGCGCCGTTTTGCAGCCACAAAATTTGTTTTTTACCTGAGCCTAAATTCTGATAAATATACCTCGCCGAAGAAGCATCAACTACCGGATCTTTGGCTGACTGGATAATTAAGGTGGGTAAGGCCACTCGTTTTAAACTCGGGACGGTAATTTCTTTGATAAAAGTAAATAAATTTCTGACGCTAGGGATCGGCATAAAGGGATTGTAATTTTCCCCGCGTTGATGCGACGACAAAGGATAAAATAGCCGCAATTTTCTTTGATATTTTTTAAAATAACCATAAGTGTTTAAACTGGCTTTAAAAAGCCGCTGCCAGCGAACCCGAATGGGCGTGCCGATAGAGACGACACCGGAAAATAAATCAGGAAACTGAGTGGCTAAATAAAAAGCCAGGTTGCCGCCCAGTGAGCTGCCGACGATATAAACTTTTTCCACCACTTCTTTCAAAGCCAGAGAGGAATTGGTGACTGATTGTTCCCAATCGCCGATCGTGCTGCTGGCTAGATCATCTAAATTTGAACCATGCCCGGCAATTAAGGGCGCAAAAACCGTTAAATTTTTATCAGCCAAATATTCCGCCAGATCCTGCATCTCATCGGGGCTGGCGGTAAAGCCGTGTAAAAGCAGCACGCCGACTTTTGGACTGCGATAAATAAAAATCGGCGAAGCAGGCTCCCCGTCGTATCTTTTCAGTCTAGGTGACACAAAATTTCCCCGGTTTAATTTTAGCGTAACGGCGCTGGCCATAAATTTGATTTTTGTTTTTTGGAACCTTTAGAGTAAGCGTTCATTAAAAATACCGTGTTTAAGCCAAAATGTCAAGAGGAAAGCTAGAGGAAAACCAGAGGATAAGCTGTTTACAAATTACTGGTTTTAAGTTAAGATGCCTTTGTTTTCCGTGCTTTCCGTGTCCGGCTGGCTCTCTGCCTGAGCAGAGGCCTGTTCGCCTATGTTTACGCCCTTGTAGCTCAACGGATAGAGCAAACCCGTCCTAAGGGTGAGATGGGGGTTCAATTCCCTTCAAGGGCACCAAATTAAAATCTGGGGTAGTTATGTCCTGCAAGAGCTGATAGATTGCGCCTAATTTGAGTTCCAACACCCCAGCACCTTTCTTGTATATTACACCCTCTGGAAACACGAGTTGTTGGAACTTATGCTTTTGCTCAAGACCATAATCTCGCCACTGTCTCGGCAAATCGCTCATAAACTGCATAGCATAGCTGACGGCTGTTTCAATATCCCATTCTTCAATCCTCGCTTCGTTCAGAGCCACCTTTGCCGCAATCGTCGCTTCATCAAGCGGATGCTTTTGCTCCAAGAACTGCTCCTCGGTAATAAGCTGACGGGATTTCATTGAGATTAGCTCTTTCAACTCCGCATTTAATTCGTCAACTTTCTTTTGGAGTCGCTCGGCATCAGAATTATGCTCGTGGAGCTTGGTCTCCCATACATCGAGTGCAACTTCCTTGAACAACATTAGAGCAATTTCTGTTGGCGTAACACGCTCCAAGAGCGCCATAAAATCTCTTTCCAAATCGTCCTTCGGTATTGTTTTGCCATAGAGCTGGCAACCTCGTTTCTTACAGTGGTAATAGGCATATCTCCCACCTTGCCCACGTGAGCCACTGCCCGTGAGCGTTCCTTTGCATTGAAAGCATCGGACAAAGTTGCGAAGCGGAAACTCCGCATTCGCTCGTTCTCGTGGTTTTGCGTTCACTGATTTGCCAGCTTTGATGAGTTGGTTCTTTTGGAACTCCTCAAGAGTAATAGCGGGAGTGTGTAAACCACGTACAGGTTCATTATTATTCCAAGGATTTAGCAACCAGCCAGCGTAAGTAATGTCGGTCAACATTCGCTCTACCATTTGGGGATAGATTTTTTTACCAGACCTTGTAGTCAAACTCCATTCACGAAACCGTCTAGTCAAACTGTTAATGGTGTGTACGCCAGTTGAATACTCTTTGAGTCCTCGTTGCACAATCGAGAATCTGTCTGGGTCAACAGGGTCTGGAGCGGTTTTCTTCTTGCCGTGTAGTTTATTCTGTAAGTTGCGATAGCCAATAGGTAACTTCCAGGGTGATATACCAGTGAGAAGTAGTGCTTCCAAGTTCGCTTTTGCTCTGTCAGATTTTATCTTGTTATCTATTCGAGCAAAAATTGCAAGCAAACCCTCCATTGCTTCGCCGGTAATACTACCGTCATTGATTGCGGTCTCGGTTGCAGAGTGAACACTGATTCCGTGTGCCATTAAGGTCTTACGGATTTCGTAGTAATCTGGAATACTCCGAGCTAACCTATCAACCTTCCAGATAATAAGATAACTGATTTGCTTCCTGTGCTCTCTACAATATCGAAGCAATCTTTGTAGTTGGGTTCTATCGTCGTTCTTTGCGGATTCACCCTCCTCAATGAATACTTCTGCAACTTCAAATCCTTGCTCGGCACAGTATCGCTTACAGTCCTTCTCCTGTGTTTCTAAACTTTTCCCCTTCAACTGTTCTTTTGAACTCACGCGAAGGTAGAGAATAGCTTTGGGTTTTACTGTTGCGTAGCTCATTGTGGTTTGCTCAAAACTAATTTTTCGACTGCGTTGCGTAGGTCAATGTTGTTGATATGCAAATAGCGTCGTGTGGTTTCGAGTTTTTTATGTCCCAAGAGTTCTTGAATCACGACAAGGTTTGCGCCACTGTTCAAAAGAGACGCACCAAATGTGTGGCGAAGAGAATGAACTGCCACCCTGTCTTTCGTAATGTTTGCGGCTTTCAGATATTTTTTGACGAGACCATATACGCTACGCGCACGCAGTCCACTCCCCAACCGACTTATGAAAAGATGATTACTCGATACGTCAGGACGCTGCTTCAAATACTGTCCCAGAATGCCTGCAACTTCGATGGTAAGAGGTATAATTCGTTCTTTGTTGCCTTTGCCTTTCACTTTGATGTTCCTATCATTTCGGTCAAGATTTACTCTATCCAGCGTCAGCCCCACAAGTTCGGATAATCGGATGCCAGTACCCAATAAGAGAATAACAATAGCTAAATCACGTGAAAGGTAGTAAGGCGTGGCTTTGAACTTCACTGCGGCTATGAGGTCTTGATACTCGGTTACTGTAAGATAGGATGGTTCTTTCTCTGGCAGCTTTGGCGCTTCAATGTCGCTTACTGGGTTTGCGTCAATGATTCCTTCACGTCCAAGGTATTTGAAAAATGATTTTATTGATGAAAGTTTGCGCGCTATCGTAACAGCCCCGTTTGTTTCAGCGCATCCAGATAGAAAGTGGCGTACATCTTCCTTTGTGATGTGGATAATATCGGTTTTGTTTGTAGATTCCAAGAACTCCACGAACTTACCCAAATCGTGTTGGTATGCAAAAATGGTACGCGGCGAGAAGAAGCGTTCCGCCCTCAAGTAGTGCAAAAATTGTGCGATGAGTTGATTCATTTTATTTTGACTGCTTATTTGACCACCACGATTTCACTATGAAAACAAGGAAAATACCCGCAGTTATCAGCACTGCTTGAACCAAAGTCAGAGTTCTTTGTAGGGTAACTTCCAAGAAAGCCCAGATTCCCATCATCGTCATAAAACCAAAGAATAAGGCACCGAATACCAACCCCGCAGCTCCTTTGAGTTCTCTTGCGCCTTTTTTGATTTCTTCCCACTCGTTTTTATTGTTTTCCATAGGTTTATTCGCTGTTAATTTTTCCGTTTATGAAATGGTCAAAGTCCGTTTTGCGGATTAGCCACTTACTGCCAATACGAAAGAATCCATCAATCTTCTTTGCCCGAACCCAACGCAATACAGTTGCTCTCGACACACCAAGAGATTTTGATACAGCTTTCACTCCGAGCGTTTCGACTTCGCTCGAAGCTATTGGCGGGGAAGTTGTTTCTGGTATGTTGTTCATAGTTTCGTAATTGGTTTTCGTTCAATAGACATTTAATGCGGTAGAATGAGCCGTTTGTTTGTGAATGTTATCCACTTGACGCAGTGGGTGTGTTTGCTATGATTAACTTGTTAGTGAAAGTTTGCATTTGAGTCGCGTGAACCAAATAAAATGTCTATTTAATGCAGTTGCCCCACGAGGGCTGTTTTTATTTTTGGGCTTATCCACGTCTGGGTATGTTTTATCCCCTCGACGGGACAGACAGGTAATACAAGGGTTATTCAGTGCTATACAGAGATGGTCTTGGAGGGTATCGTCCTGTTCGTTTTGCCTGCCGATTTACGGAAAATCAGTTTGGGGTGGTGGTAGTTTTGGATTCGACTCTTGCGAGGGCGCGGGGGATGCCCCCTGTAATGCGGATTTTTCTGACCAAAATCTTTTCCATTCCTCACGAAAATAAACTGCCTTACACTTTGGGCAAAACAAGGTGAACTCATAGTAGTAATTCTTGCGTTTCCGTCGCGGTCTATCGTTCGTCCGCTTTTGAATTACAGGAGAATCACAATGTCGGCAGAGTTGCCCGATTTCAGTTATGCTTCTTTTTTGTTTGCTCATAGCACTTGAGTACGTCGAGTAAAAATAAGTTCCAAGTTTTGCCCGACTTTTTCCGCTTATCCTTAAACCTCTCCCAAGTTTCATCCGCCATTCTGATTGTCTTGTTTGAGTAATGATAATTTTCCGTTTTCTCTTTCTTCATAGGATTATTTGTTGAAGTTAATTTCTCCCTCGACCTTTATATTGCTATTGCCATTACATAAACCCCACCGCCCAAAGCCGTTTCCCTGAATCTTGATGTCTGGTAAGAGAGTATGTACCTGTACCAACACCAGTTCGGTCATCTGTGCTATGTGGTTGTTCAAGGAGCAGGGAAGGTTTGAAAATCTGGCGTTTTTACCTTATTTTCGACCTTCCCGCGGCGGAGATTAGCGCTCCGCTCGAACTGCACTCCCAGCTGGGAGTAATCACTCATCAAGCGTTCTGGGGTATCCGTATTCGGTACGCGTGCCCCTGCTATTTAGCGTCCACAGGGACTCCAGCGTGGAGTGGGTTAGACGTGAGCCGTTGGCTCACTTCGAGAGACGCTGGTATAGCATCTGCCGAAGTCAGACAATGACTTTTTTTCCATTCGTCGAAAATCAAACCTGCTTGAAGATAAAGGGCATCACGAATCTGCTCGATTGCTTCATCAGTGAGGTCTTGGGTTTTCAAGCCAAGTTTATTAAGTTTTTTGCGATATTCTGGGGCACTCAACATAATGGTTGGTGTCGGCGCAACCAAAAAAGCGACCTCTGCTTTTGCATTGGTCGCTTTAATAAAAAGACCTGCGCAAAAATCAGAGAGATACAAATGCAAAACGCATTAGAGTATCTCGCTAATCTTTACGCAGGGGGGTCAAGCTCCGTTCCCGATATGTCTTGGCGCTCCTTGCCCGCTCCTCCTTTCGGTTTCCCTTATGGAGTCGGCGATTCTTGCTTCCCAGTTCCGAAGTTTTAGCTTCAGGACTGTCGGCGTTCTTGCTTGGTGTGGCTGCTAGATTTAGCTAAACATTTTTTGATTTCAATGTGCAACCGACACTTAAATCGTATATGAACTTTAGTGTCTACGCAATAGCAATTCTGTGGATAAACCACTGTCAGAATCGCCACTTTTGACTTTTGAGCCATAGCGCGTTATGATTTGCTATAACAGAGTTAGTCAAAGTTAGTCAAACTATAACAAGGAAAATATGCGCAAGAAAAAGTTTTTAACCATTGAAAAAGTCGCTAAACACCTCCAAATCGGCGAGCGCTCGGTTTATCGCTACGTCAAAGAGGGAAAATTGAGGGCAAGCAAAATCGGATATTGGCGTATTACGGAAAAAGACCTGCGAGATTTTATTAAAGAGAGTACGAATACCAGCAAATAATTTTATGGCGAACAAGAACTACAAAAAAGTGAATCTCACATCCTCGAATCTTTCCGAAGAAAAATTGGCGGAATTGCATCGGATTTTGCCCGAAGCATTCAGTGAAGCTAAAGTTGACTGGGATAAACTCCGCGTGGTGCTGGGCGAAGCGATTGATGAACACATCGAGAAGTTCAGCTTTATGTGGGCTGGGAAAAGTAACGCAATCAAAAATGTTTTAATACCTAGCAAGGCAACGCTACGTTCGGCAAAAGATGAAAGTATTAAGTTCGACGAGAGTGAAAACCTTTTTATCGAGGGCGACAATCTTGAAGTCCTCAAACTTCTTCAGAAAGCATACTTTGAGCAAGTAAAGATGATATACATTGACCCTCCGTACAACACGGGTGGCGATTTTGTGTATCACGATGACTTCTCTGCACCCCTCAAAAGTTATTTGCAGCAGACGGGACAAACTGATAATGATGGAAATCGCTTGCAGACCAACCGAGAGACAAGCGGGCGCTATCATAGCGACTGGCTTTCAATGATGTACCCTCGCCTCAAATTGGCTTGGAATCTTTTGCGTGAAGATGGGCTTATTTTTATAAGCATTGATGATAACGAAGTTCATCATTTGCGAATGTTAATGAACGAAGTTTTTGGAGAAGAAAACTTCAGAAATGCAATCTTTGTTTCGAGAGTAAAAAAGAATATCCAAGAAAACGACACAGTGAAAGCTCTCAATCAAGGCGTAGGTTACATTTTATGCTATGCAAAAAGCGACGCTACTTTAGTAGTGCCTCCAAAAAAATATCAAAAGAAGGAGGAACGATGGCACGCATTTGATGCGCCAGGGGTGCGTCCAACAATGGAATATGAATTATTTGGGCAGAAACCGCCAACGGGTAGGCATTGGATGTATGAAAAGGAAAGAGCAATGACAATGGTTGATGCTGGCGATTTGCGTTTGTCTCCGAATACTAACAAGCCACAATATAGATTACTCGCAAGCGAAGAAACCAACCTTGATACCAACTGGACGGATGTTATTGAATCAGATTCAACTTGGATAAAAAACGGTGGCAAGAATCCTAAACTTATCCAGAGGATGTTGCAAGTTGTTAATGATAAAAATGCTCTCGTGCTCGATTTTTTTGCTGGCTCTGGCTCAACGGCGGAAGCTGTATTAGAGCAAAATTACGCTGACACGGGTTTGAGAAAGTTTATTTTGGTTCAGTTGCCAGAAAGAATTGATGTGAAAAGTCCAGATTACAAAACTGGACACAATACCATCACAGATATTGCTAAAGACCGCCTCAAACAAATTGGGGCAACCTTCAAGACATTCAAACTTTCTGAATCCAATTACCCCGAAAATACTTTTGAGTTTGACCCCGCTAAATCCGAGGAAGAAAACAAAAAAGCATTTGCGGAATATCTAACGAGGGCAAAGCAAGCCAAGCTCATTGATGATACAAAAGCCATTGATGTTGTGTATGAGAACATTGTCAAAGAGGGACTGTCGCTCAACGCAAAGGTTAGCGAATCAAAACTTGGAAAAAATGATGTGTATATGGTCTCCGATGGGGAGAGGCGACTTTTGGTGTGTCTCGACAAGAAGGTTGATGACCAGACCATAAACGAACTGACAAGCAAAGAATACAAGGGCAAGGTATTCATCTGTTTGGACAACGCCCTTGATGACACGGCAAAAGCCAACCTTGGGCTGAATGTGGAACTTAAAACAATATGAAGTTCAAGTTTGATGCCAACCAAGATTTTCAAATTGAAGCAATCAACGCTATCGTTGATGTCTTTGAGGGACAAGAAAAAGCCACCGCCGACAAAGTAATCGCAGGAAGCGGACTTTTGGGAATCTATCCGAATTACTTAGCCCTCTCTCAAGAGGAGATTTTTAATAACGCTCGTAAGATACAAGAGCGCAATAAAGTAAAAAATGGCGCTGTTGATGATTATGATTTTTCCATCGAGATGGAAACAGGTACGGGAAAGACCTATGTATACCTCCGTACGATTTTTGAACTCAATAAGCGATATGGTTGGAAAAAGTTTATCGTTTTAGTTCCATCGGTTGCCATCCGTGAGGGCGTTATGAAAACGCTCCAAATTACGAAGGAGCACTTTGCGGCACTTTACGATAATGTGCCCTATCGCTTCTACGAGTATCAATCAAGGAACATTTCGCAAGTAAAACATTTTGCCGACTCAAGCAACATCAACATAATGGTAATGACCGTCGGTGCATTCAATAAGGATGCCAACGTGTTGTATGCCGCACGAGACCAGATGCAGGGAGAGCAGCCAATCAGCTATATCCGAAAGACCAATCCCATTTTGATTCTTGATGAGCCACAGAATATGGAGGGCGAAGCGACTAAAGAAGCGCTCAAGAACTTTAATTCACTGTTTCGTCTCCGCTATTCTGCAACTCACCGCAATCCCTACAATCTGATGTACCAGCTTGCGCCCTACGATGCGTACCAGTTAGGGCTGGTAAAAAAGATTGAGGTGTTTTCTGTTGTTGATGACGATACAGGCATTTCGCGTCCCTACCTTAACCTCATTTCGGTGGAGGCAGGCAAGGTGATAAAGGCAAAAATTGAAGCAATTGCAAAAGACGCGCAAGGAACTCCGAAGAAGAAACGACTCACACTCAAGCAGGATGATGATTTAGCGCAGAAAACCAGTAATGACGTTTATGCTGGCTACATTGTTGAGGCATTAGATGCTGATGCTCCCGATATTGGGCAAACTGGCAAGATTCGCTTTCGCAACAATGTCGAAGTCAAACAAGGCGAGGGCATCGGAGGCAATCGTGAGCAAGTAATGCGGGAGCAGATTGAGCAGACCATTCGGCTGCACTTTGAGAAACGAAAGCAGCTACGAGAAATGGATATTAAAGTGCTCTCATTGTTCTTCATTGATAAAGTTGATAACTACGTTCAAGGTGATGGTTTTATTCGCAAAACTTTCATTCAAGAGTTCAATCGCCTCAAAGATGAATACCATTCAAAAGAATTAGAAGTTGAGAGCGTGCACAAGGGCTACTTCGCCAAACGAGGCGATGAGTACCTTGAGCGAGAATCAAGCATTGCGGAAAACCAAGAAGCATACGAACTTATAATGAAAGACAAGGAGCGTCTACTTTCATTTGACGAGCCAACCGAGTTTATCTTCTCCCACTCCGCACTCAAAGAAGGATGGGACAATCCAAATGTTTTCAACATCTGCACACTACGAGAAACGATAGCGCCTATTCGCAAGCGCCAAGAGATTGGACGTGGTATGCGTTTGTGCGTCAATCAAGATGGAGAGCGCGTTTTCTTGAAGCACGTCAATCTACTTTCCGTTATCGCTAATGAAAGCTACGCCGAGTACGTGGGGCAGCTTCAAGGCGAGTTTGAGGAAGATGGCATCTACAAAGCCCCACCAGTACCCTATAACGCCAAGAGAAAGCACACTGTGAAGCTCAAGAAGGGCTTTGAGAAGGATGTGGAGTTCAACGCCATCTGGGAGCGAATATCAAAAAAAACGAAGTATTTGGTAAGGGTGAATACCGAGCGCTTAATTGAGAATTGCGCCAACAAAATACAGCGTTTGAGCGTAGCAAGACCGCAAGTAAGAGTGGAGCGAGCAAGCGTTGATATTACCAAGAGCGGTATCAGTACACGAGTTGTTGGCAGCAGAGCCGAAGACCTTAATCAATCAAAACGTGTCATTGATTGTGTGGAGCTTATCAAGGACGAAACCAAACTCACGAGGCAAACAGTGGCTGCCATTCTTGCGAAGGTAAATAGCGTTACAGCATTTTTGAACAACCCAGAGAGATTTTGTTTTGAGGTGGCACGAATCATTAAAGAGGAGTTGGTAAAGGATTATGTTGAGCAGATTCGCTATGAGGTTGTTTCTGACAAATACGCCGTAATCCAATTCGAGAACATCCCAAGCTACAAAGACGCAGTGCAGCCAGTAAAAAACTCAATTTACGATGCGATAGTGTACGACTCCGACATCGAAAAAAACTTTGCGGTAGAGCTGGATGGCGACGAGCGAATCAAACTTTTCATCAAACTTCCTAACTGGTTCAAGGTAGAAACCCCTATTGGTGGCTATAATCCAGATTGGGCGATAGTAACTGCAAAGCGAGACCTTCAGGGCAATGAAAAAAAAGAACGTGTTTATTTTGTGATTGAAACAAAGGGCGACATATCAAATCTCCGTCCAAGCGAACAAGCAAAAATTGCATCAGCGAAGAAGCATTTTGAGGTTATTGAAGTGAAGTACAAGGAGGTCGAAAGCTACGAGCAGTTTGTGAACCAATGCCTCCAAGCTAATTGATATGCGCCACAAATTATATGAGCTTCAAAGGACTTTTTATAGGAATAGACAGATACGCCTCACCGAGCATCAATTGGTTGAGTTGCGCAAAACGTGATGCAGTAGCGTTACATTCTCTATTTACTGACACACTTGGTGGCAACACCAAACTTCTTACAGACAATGAAGCAACACGCTCTGCAATTGAAGAAGAGTTCAAAAACTTGGCACAATGCAAAGAAGATGATGTTGTGGTTGTGAGTTTCTCTGGGCACGGAACTACAACGCACGAGCTGGTTACTTACGATGCCGACAGGAGTAATTTGCCAAGCACCTGCATTGCACTGAATCTTCTCGCTGAATGGCTTACGAAGATACCCGCGAAGCGATTGGTTTTCGTTTTGGATTGTTGTTTCTCTGGCGGGATGGGGGCAAGAGCGCTGCAAGTTGATGTAGTGTCTCGCGAACTTGCCTCTGTCGAAGAATTGCTCAAACAACTTTCTGGTGAGGGACGTCTCATCCTTACAGCATCGGGTGCAACGGAACGAGCGTGGGAGAATCAAAAATTGGGACACGGATTACTAACGTATCATTTGCTGACAGCAATGCAGGGAGCAGAGGAAGTTAAGAAAGCAGGTAAAATCGGAGTATATAGATTGTTGGAATATGTTACGGAGCGCGTGATTGACGATGCCTCGAAAATTGGCAAACCACAGCATCCTACCTTACTCGGTAAGATTGATGGTAGCTTGACCTTTCCAGTATTCGTTCCAGGCAAGCTCTACGCACAAGCATTTCCAGAGCGGACAAGGGCAAAGGTGGCTGCTAATTTTCAGAATCTCGAATCTTACGGCTTCCCAGACGCAATACTCAAAGCGTGGAGAGGAGCAATACCATCTCTCAATCAATTACAGATGGACGCTATCAATGACTTTGGATTGCTAGATGGAGAACATTTGGTCGTTTCTGCGCCTACGTCCTCTGGCAAAACAATGATTGGTGAACTTGCAGCAATTCACGCCGCTCTGGAACGAAAACGAGCGCTCTTTTTATTCCCCTTGAGGGCACTTGTGAACGATAAGTTGCGACATTTTAACGCAACATATAGCTTTTTTGGTATTAGGACTATCAAAGCAACGGGCGAGAGCACGGGCGATGATATGTTGCCTTTGATGCGCGGGCAGTATGACATTTGTCTAATGACTTACGAAAAGTTTTCGGCACTTGTACTTGGATACCCGCACATACTCGACCAGATTGGAGTCATTGTTGTAGACGAAGTACAAATGATTGCGGAAGAAACAAGGGGTGTGAATCTTGAGTTTATACTTACGCTGTTACGAATGAGGCGGAGGGAGGAAGCGGAGCCACAACTCATTGCGTTATCCGCCGTGATTGGAGACACAAACGGATTAGAGCGCTGGCTTGGAGCACGATTGCTACGAAGAACAGAGCGTCCCGTACCTCTCGATGAGGGGATAATTCGGGCTGATGGCAGTTTCCGCTATATCGAGTCAGACACGGGTCAGGAGAAAGTCATTCAATCTCACATTCGACCAGAGCTGCGCAAGGGTTCCAGCCAAGACATTATTATTCCGTTAGTGCGTAAGTCAGTGAATGAGAAAAAAAGTGTAATCGTCTTTCGCGAAACCCGTGGAGAAGCACGTGGCTGCGCACTATACCTGGCATCCTCTCTTGGTTTGCCCCCAGCACAAGTAGTGTTGGATACACTTCCTAATAGCGACCCATCCATATCGTCGGAGAAGTTGCGACAGGCGCTTGCTGGAGGAGTTGCTTTCCACATATCGGATTTGGATACAGAAGAACGGCTGCTCGTTGAGGAACAATTCAGGGCGGTACCCACCGCACTCAAAGTTATTGCTGCCACAACAACCCTTGCGATGGGTGTTAACACTCCAACGGAAGTAGTTATCATTGCTGGTCTTACTCATCCAGGTGATAAGCCGTATTCAGTGGCGGAATATAAAAACATCATTGGTCGTGCGGGACGATTGGGATTCGCAACACGAGGCACTTCTTATGTTGTCGCATTAGATGGTAATGAGGAACATCACGTATGGAACAAGTACGTTCTCGCTTCTCCCGAAGATTTACGCTCAAAGTTTCTTGCTGACAATACCGACCCGCGTTCTCTGATTGTCCGCGTACTTGTTGCCGCGGGTCGTGCAGGACGTGGCTTGCCGTCAAAAGATATTATCGAGTTCTTGGAGGAGAGCTTCGGAGCGTTTCAAAAAAAATCTAATGACGGCGGCTGGAAATGGGATGAAGCACAACTCGTCCAAGCGCTCAATGACTTGTTCTCACACAAGTTAATTGAAAAAGACGAGAATGACGTATATCATCTTACGAAACTAGGAAGGTTAGCGGGTCAATCAGGAATAGAAGTTGAATCAATTATACGAACTGTTGAAGCGTTAAGCGGAGTGAATCCTGGTCAAATCACCGACCCAACATTGGTAGCGCTTTCACAGATTACTTGTGAACTCGACCAGGTGTTATTCCCTATCAATAAAAAGAGTACCAAGAAAGAGCCGCAAACTTGGATGTCGGAGATAAGCAATCAAGGAGTGCCGTCTCAAGTTATGCAAGCAATGCGTCGTTCGATTAATGATGAGACCCAGTCAACACTACGAGCCAAGAAGGGAGCTGCTTGTATGCTCTGGATGACTGATAGACCTCTTAATGACATAGAGAATGTTATGACTCAATTCGGAGGAAAATTAGATGGCGCTGCTGGCGCAATAAGAGGCGTTGCGTCGAGGACAAATGATGTTCTCCCCACAGTGGCAAGAGTTGTAGAATTACTCAATACGGGTCTGGATTTGAGCAATCGTGTAGTGCGCTTACTGGTTCGTCTGGAACTGGGCATACCAGCTTCTCTTGTTGAACTTGGTACGCGCATTGGTCGGATTTTCACCAGGGGAGATTACCTCAACTTACTCAAGGCGGGCATAATTTCTGTCGAACAGTTCGAGAGCGCAAGTGTTGGTACGCTACTAGCGTGCTTGGGTAATAACAAGGATAAACTTGAACAGGCGAAGCTGGCACTAGAAAACTATCGTCCCGAAGAAAGAATTATAATTACATCCCCGATTTTACCTGCATACGAGGGATAATTTGTGATATGTTGCTAAAAACTTACACAAATGAAGATTTCTACAAAGCGCGTTGCGTCAAATGTGGCTGGGTTCAAGACGTGTATTTGAAGAAAGCAAAAGGTACAAAGTGCCCAAATTGTAGCGAGATGGGCTACACGTATTTTCCAGGAGACCAGAGTTCTCACATTCTGGGCGGGATAGTTCATTTCGTAGATGCCTATAATAAAAAAGTTGAGCACGAAAGGCACATCTTTCCGCCACAAGTGTATCTTCCTATAATTTTTGCTTGCTCAAACTACGAAACACTTTTGTCAGATGTGGTAAGAGAACTGATGAACTGCTACGGGCAGTATTTGGGTCGCTTGGGGCGTATGATTGTATTTGAAGAAGTTTTGAGCTACTACGACAGGCGGGCGAACGAAAAATTGTTCAAGATGTTGACACTCAAGAGCGTTCAGCAGGCAGTACAAGACAAGTTTCCGCAATACTTCAAAGATTTGGATAACCTCTATGACATAAGAAATCACGTTGTCCACGGACAGGAAATTGATAAGGCAGGGGTAGCTCTCTCAAACGCAAATAAAGGGATTGATATGCTACTTTTGTCTGTTCCTATATTCCAATACCTCCATAATCATTACGTAGTGAAGTTTCGAGACAATGTGGATTATAGAAAAATACTACGCCTTGGAGACCACGAGGAGTTCAAACCATAATTCTATGCTCTCAAAAGAAGCCGTTAAGGAGTTCAAAGCTATCTGGCGTAAACAATTTGGCGAGGACATTTCCGATGAAAAAGCTGCCGAAGAAGGTATCAATCTTTTGACTATATTAGATGCGATTTACCGACCCATAAAGAAGGAGTGGGCTGATGAGCTTGAGCAGAAGGATAACGAGCAAAAACAGGGTTAATTCTTGCCCTGGTTTATTGATTGTTTTAGTAAAGCCATTTCGTCATCTGTAATTTTGCCAGCCGTTGACCTGTTGATAAGCGCCGTAAGAAAACCGAGAGTTTCTCGCTTTTCAGCATTTGATTTGATTTTGAGTGATTCCTTGCTATGAACTGCCCGCGTAACGTAGTTGAAAACGTTGAGGATATAAGTCCTTCGCTTTATCAGAATCTCCTCGTCGTATGAATCCTCGTTCTCTTGGTCTCGCTTGAGTATGCCCATAGCATCATTCAAGAGTTCGCCCGCAAGGGTATGTGCACCAATCTCAAGGGCGTATTCATCAGGAACGATAGCAGCATCTTGTTCATCACGTAATTTGACGATTTGGCGTATCGCTCGTTGCTGTTGCGAGTAACCCCGTTCAGCTATAAGCTCTGCATCCCATTTTTTACGCCAAAGACGATATTGTTTCTCCCACGGGAAGAAGGTTAGCGGCGTAATCTGCTTATTGAAATCGTTGATAA
>Ga0155034_108_pt1 | contig 36066 bp, 33 predicted proteins | sample RifCSPhighO2_01_FD_106002 | JGI IMG/M metagenome (GOLD analysis project Ga0155034, IMG submission 106002) | Candidatus Buchananbacteria bacterium RIFCSPHIGHO2_01_FULL_44_11 | reverse complement strand
ATCGGCCCGGCGGTAAATCGCTTTATATAGAGGCCGCATAAACCAAGTCCGGACCATGATATCAAGTTCCGAGTCCCCTTCTTGCAAGGTCAGCAAATACTTAACATCGGGAAACTTTTGCTTGAATTTCAAAGCGGCCAAGCCGGCTTGATTGGCCATCATCGCCCAAATCGCGTCATATTTATTTTTTGAGTGAAGTTCCCGGGCAACTTTGAAACCTTGCCAGGGGAAAAAATACTTGCTCGCCTTCCCCTGGCCGACTCGGTGAACATTAACCTTGCCCAGACGTTCCTGCTGTTTTTGCTGACCGTCTAAGTTAACCGTGACCAAATCAAACTCCACGTCAGGAGTCCGATCGGTGATTTCTTTGATCGCGACTTCGGCTCCACCAACAAAAGGATGATAAGCCAAAGAAAAAATTAAAATTCTCATTTATAGAATAGCTTGATAATCTTTATACCAACTAACGAAATTTTTAATGCCCTCTTCAATTTTTGTCTTAGGCTGGTAGCCTAAGACTTTTTTGGCTTTAGAAATGTCGGCGTAAGTCTCAATCACATCCCCGGGCTGAAGCGGCAGATAATTCTTTTTAGCCTTTTTGCCCAGATTACTTTCCAGCAGTTCAATCAGTCTTTCTAAGCCGACCGGCTGGTTATTGCCTAAATTGAAAATTTCATACCCCGCGCAACGATCAACCGCGGCTAAAACTCCGGCGACAATATCGTCAATATAAGTAAAGTCGCGGCGATGCTGACCGTGATTATAAACCTCAATTGGCTGACCGGAAGAAATTAACGGGCTAAATTTAAAAAAGGCCATGTCCGGCCGGCCCCAGGGGCCATAAACGGTAAAAAAACGCAGACCAAAACAGTTTAAACCAAAAAGATGGTGATAAACATGGGCCTGAAGTTCATTGGTTCTTTTAGTAGCGGCGTAAACCGAAACCGGGTTGGTGACAGGGTCGGACTCAGAAAAAGGCACTTTAGTGTTACCACCATAAACCGAGGCGGATGAAGCAAAAATAAAATCCTTCACTTCATTTTGCTTGGCTAATTCCAGCAGATTATGGGTGCCGACGATATTGGATTGGATATAAAGCTCGGGGTTTTCCAGGGAATAGCGCACCCCGGCCTGAGCGCCGAGGTGGCAAATTTTATCAATTCGATTTTCGCTAAAAACTTTTTTCAAGCCTGAGAAATCGGCCAAATCCAAACGATAGAGTTTTAAATCATACCCGTCCAAAAAATCGTTAATTCTGGCTTCTTTGAGTTTTGGATTGTAATACGAATTAAAATTATCAATGCCAATTACTTGATCGCCACGGTCAATCAGGGCCTTAGCAACATAAGAACCAATAAAACCGGCAACGCCAGTGACAAGAATCACCATATTTTAGCAAAATTCCAAACTTGATTATTAATAAGTTTTACCCTATTATTATTATATAAAATGGCTTATCAGTCAAGGTAAAAATGCCTCAAATTACAAAAATTTTATATTTAGTCACCCAGTCGGAAATTGGCGGCGCTCAGCGCTATATTTTTGATTTGGCGACCAATCTAAAGCAGTCAGGCTACGAGATAGCTGTCGCCGCCAGCGGTAACCAGGAGCTGTTTTCTCTGCTCAAAGAAAAAAGTATAGTTACTTACCCGCTAAAACATCTAGTCCGGGAAATCAACCCGGTGAAAGACTGGCTGGCTTATCTAGAAATCAAACGCTTTTAAATATCGCCAGGCATTTTGTTTTGAGCCGAGTAATAAAAAGTTTTTTTCCAGCTGCTGATTTTTAATTTCCGCTGTCAGTTTGCTTTTGTTTGGTCCATCGCCAATAACGCCAAAAATAATTTTGTCATTTTTTTCACAAACTAATTTTGCCGCTTCAATCAGATATCCCAGGCCTTTAGTGGGGTAAAAATTGGCAATGGTGCCGATTATTAGGTGGTAGCTGGTAGCTGGTAGCTGGTAGGTTGCCAGCAATTCATTTCTGGCTTGTTCTAGGCTTAAAAAATTAGGCTGAGCGATACCGTTGTGGATAGTAATTAATTTTTCCGTCGGCACGATTCTATTTTTTATGCCGGTACTTCTGTCAAACTCGGAAACGCAGATTAATTTGTCTTTAAATCGGCCAGAAAATTTTTCCGCGAATTTGTAAGACCATTTTTGCCAGCCAGGCATTGGCTCGTTAAAAACAAAGCCGTGAACGGTGTAAATTATTTTTTTGATTCCGGCGGCCCGGCCGGCCAAACTGCCCAAAACGCCTTAAACCGGATATTCTGCACCTAAACAGCAGTAAGGCCGGCGTTTTGGGCAGTTTGGCCGGCCGGGCCGCCGGAATCAAAAAAATAATTTACACCGTTCACGGCTTTGTTTTTAACGAGCCAATGCCTGGCTGGCAAAAATGGTCTTACAAATTCGCGGAAAAATTTTCTGGCCGATTTAAAGACAAATTAATCTGCGTTTCCGAGTTTGACAGAAGTACCGGCATAAAAAATAGAATCGTGCCGACGGAAAAATTAATTACTATCCACAACGGTATCGCTCAGCCTAATTTTTTAAGCCTAGAACAAGCCAGAAATGAATTGCTGGCAACCTACCAGCTACCAGCTACCAGCTACCACCTAATAATCGGCACCATTGCCAATTTTTACCCCACTAAAGGCCTGGGATATCTGATTGAAGCGGCAAAATTAGTTTGTGAAAAAAATGACAAAATTATTTTTGGCGTTATTGGCGATGGACCAAACAAAAGCAAACTGACAGCGGAAATTAAAAATCAGCAGCTGGAAAAAAACTTTTTATTACTCGGCTCAAAACAAAATGCCTGGCGATATTTAAAAGCGTTTGATTTCTACATTTGCTCTTCAGTCAAAGAGGGCTTTCCCTATTCAATTTTGGAGGCGATGGCGGCCGGTTTGCCCCTGGTCAGCACCAACGTCGGCGGCATACTGGAGATGATTGAAAACAAAAAATCCGGCCTTTTAGTTAAGCCAGCCGAACCCAAAGAACTAGCTGAAGTAATTTTAGAGTTAAGCCAAAATAAAAACTTGGCGGCAGCATTGGGTCGCCAAGCGGCAATGGCGGTAAAGGAAAAATTCAATTTAGAAAAGATGATTGCTGAAACTAAAAAAGTCTACCAGGTTTAATTAAATTTATAAACTTTAAAAGCCACCTGTCCAGAGTGGTTTTTTATTTCCACCGGTTGGATGCCGCGCTCTTCCAGGGTTTTAGCAAAATCAATGGAGATTTGCCTTGAGGGCTGATTGTTTTTGGTTGGGTCAACTGCGGAATCCAACACCGGATAAATAAAATAAAAATTCTCAATGCCCTGTTGGCGCATCATGGCAATTGGATCCTCACCTCCCGCCGTCTTAAAGGCATTGTACAATGAACCAATGGGCAGACTGTAATAAAGCTGATAATGGGCAAAATACCAGGTATAGGCAAACCAGTGAACCGCTTCATCAATAAAATAAAAAGTTTTAATCTTAAAAAAATTTTCCGCGATTTTTGAAGTATAGTCTTCGGTTGTTATTGACCGCGAAAAAACTAAGTTTTGAGGGAAAACATTCTGACGTAAATATTGATCCAATTGGTTAAAACCCAAATTTTCATTCAGATGAGGCGTAGCCGCTGAATAAACCAGCGGATTAAAACTTAGCGACGGTGACAAGAAATGCGAGTTAATGCCGTAAAACAACTCAAAGCCTAAAACTAAAATCAGTAATACCACTACTAGTTTTTTAGCATAATTAAGCCATTTTACTGCTAAAAAATCAACCAAACCAAAAACCGCTAAAGCCAAAATAATCGCTAGCCAGGGCGTTAAAAGAGATAAAAAATGAGCACTGGAAAGACGACCGAGGCTTAAAAACACCAGGCAAAGAATGAAACTGGCTAAAATTAAAATATCGCCTCTTTTATCAATTTCTTTTTTTACTATCAGCCTGACTAATAAAAACAAAAAAGCAATAAAGCTTAGACCAAGCATCGGCCAAGAGACTAAAGAAAATAATTCTTTAATCAAGTTACTAAGATTAATCAGCGGATTGCCGCCGGGTGCCCGATTGATCAGGTTCTGAAAATCCGTCGGATGCATACCGACCATTGAAGACAAGGCAGCATCAAAATGACCGCGGGTCGCAAAGACCATTGAGTTGTAAATAATCACCGGCGAAATAACCAAAATGAAAAATAAGACTGACAACCAAAAAGCTTTAGTTTTAAAAATTCCTTTTTCAAAAAATAAAAAATAGAGCAGAATAACCGGCAAAAGGAAAAAGGCCGTGTACTTAGTTAAAAACGTTAAGCCCAAACTTAAAGCCAATAGGTACAAAAACTTTTTTTGTTTAGTCTGGCTGAATTTGACCAGAAAAAAAACCGTCAGGGTGATAAAAAATATTTCCACTCCTTCCAAAAAACCCAGATGGCTGATCCAGATGTGCAAAGAAAAAATGGCTAAAATTAAAGCGGCCAGTAGGCCGGCAGCGGCTGATTTCAAAGACTTAACCAATAGATAAACCAGGTAAACCGTGCCGACGCCGAAAAAAACAAAAGGCAACCGAGCGCCAAGAAGATTATCGCCAAAAATAAAAAAGAAGAGGTGCTGGATTAAAAACACCAAAGGCGGAGCATCATGAAAAGAGAGATTAGCCCAAGTGGGTATACTGCCAAACCATTGCAAGGGCGTGGTTTGGGCGGTGCTGGCTAAATAATCAACCCAGCCCAGTGCCCGCAGAGAATAAACCGCGTCATCAGTCATTAAATCGGGTACGGTGAGGTTCCAAAGCCGTAAAACCGCAGCCAAGACCAAGATAGCTATTAACAAAAAATTTTCTTTTTTCATAACGATTAATCGCTGTTGGAAAATTCACCGTTCCTGACGTCTTGAATAAAAGCATCCACGCTGGCTTGATTATCAGCGCTTAGCGCCTTGATCTGATTAGCCAAAGCAATGGCTTGGTCATCTTTACCTAAATAAGCATGGGCTAAGGCTAAATTCATTAAATACTGAAGGTTGCTTGGTTCTAATTTCACCAAATCAATATAAATAAACTTGATTAATTCGTAACTGCGGAAAAAAATGGCGGAATCGGCCATGTTAATCAAAACATCGGTTCGGTGGTAATTTATCCCGGCCTGATCCATTTTCTGCAGATGTTCTAAAGCTAAGTCAGGCTGACCAACGTTAATTAAAGCCATAGCATAAGCGGCATTGGCTTCAATTACCTTAGGCGCTAAATCTAAAGCTCGCTTAAAGTTATTAATGGCGTCAGCAAAAAAACCCTGAGCCAGGACTTCATTACCTTCTTTTTTGTAATCGGCGCCTAAATATAGCTGGGTATAGCCAATTTCGTAATAAAGATGGGATCGGGCTGGACTTAATTCTTTGGCTTTTTCAAACAGGTCAAAGTTTTGCGATAATATTGACCGATCAATAACCCGAGCGGCATTGTTAAACCGCATCGCCACTAAATAATTCACGACATTATCCGGCTGTTCCTGGAGCTGTTTGGTCAATTCTTGTTTGACGTCTTGAACTGCCGACTGCCAAAATTCAGCGTTAGCCGTCGCTGACAAAACATTACCGACAAAAGTGGCGTACATAATTCTAATTTCCTGATTACCGTAAGTGCCATGCGACAAAGCCTGACGGTAATAATTGACCGCCCGGTCGGCATTGTCGGCGTATTCAAAAATCAGAGCTTTAATCACGTCCCGACTGGCCAAGGCGGGCTTATAAGAGCCGTAATAAAAGGCCGGCACCAATAATGAGGCGGAAATCAAAAACAAAACCACTAAATTTCTGGCCGGCTGAAGATGGCGCTCCAGATAAATTCGGTCAGCGAAAGTAAAAGAGAGAAAAGATAAACTCAGCAGCAACGAAATGTGAGTCGTCAGATGGTCAAAGACAAAAAGGTTTTGAATAAAATAAGCGGCAATGATTAAAAATAACAACAATTTACCCAGCGACTGATAAAAATCAGCTGGCACCTCACTCCCCTTCTCTTTTTTTAACGATCGCCGCCAGAGATAAAACGGATAAAAAATAAACCCTAAAAATAAAACCAAACCAATGACGCCGCCGGCCAACAGCCGATCAAAGAAGACATTGTGGGCCCGGTCAAACCAAACGCTGGAACCTTCGTCTTCATAAAAAGCCGGGTTGAAATTCTGATTAAAAACAAAATTGAAATTCTCCTGGCCGTAGCCCAAAACCGGCCGGTCTAAAAAACCCTGCCAAGCGGCTTGCCAGGTCATAAAACGAGTGACCACCGTCCGGTCGGTCAAACTGATACTGGTCAGCCGCTGTAAGGCGGAAAATTGATTTACCAGCGGACTGGTTTTATTAATAAATAAAAGGCTGACTAAAATAATAAAGACGGCTAAAACGGCCAAACTGATTTTTTTTAACTGAGGCAATCCTTTAAATACAATAAAGCTAAGCAGGGAAACAATGATGACACCGAGGGCCACAAACCCGCCGCGCGTGCCGGTCTGAAGTAAAATAAAAAGTTCCAAGACAATAGCCAAGGGATAATAAAATTTGGCCAGAATATTATGACGCCGCCAGAGCCATAAATAACCGGCAAAAAGCAGGTTAAAAATCAAGTAGCCGGCTAAATAGCTGGCATTGCCTAAAGTCGCCGCAAGACGGTCCCCGGCCTGACCGACAAAAAATCCCAGGTTAAAATATTGGCCCAAAGCGTAAAGACTGGTCAAAACGCTGACGCCAACCGAGAGGTCAAGTACCAATAGCCAGTCTTTGCGTTCTTGCAAAAAATTAGTGATTACCAGCAAAAACAGCCAGAGATGGACTAATAAAAACAAACCCTCCTGCCGCTCCATGTTACTCCAAAAACTGCGATAAAAATTAATGCCAAAAACCGAGGAGATAAAAGAACTGAGCAAAAATAAGGTGAAAATTATGGTCAGACCGTTGAGTTTGGGCCGATACTTTTTCGACTTGACCGCTAAAAGCAAATAAACCAAAAACAGCAATCCAACGCTGACCCTAAAGACCAAAGCTTTGGTAAAAATAAAAGGATAATAAAACTTATCTATAACCAGCAAAGGGATGATTAGAATCACCCCCAAAAGCACCCAAAGAATTACTTCCAGGGTAAACTCAAACTTGTCCGTCGATCGGCTTTGAAACATAAAACAAGACTACTTAGCTAATTCTGCTTCTAAATCCTTAATCGCCTGCTGGTATTTGTCGTTATTCGGATCAAGGGCTAACAATTTTTTACCGTAATCCAAGGCTTTTTGAAATTCGCCTTGCTCCCAAAAGAAAGTAAGTAAATAGCCGTAGTAGTCCGAGGCGGTGCCGGGATTTTTTTCTACACCCTGAAGCATTAACGGTTCAATTTCAGAGATTTTATCGGGAAATTTGCTCCGGTACAAATCCGCCAGCGACCGATACCAGCTCACTTGCCAATAATCGTTCGCAATGGCTTTTTTGTAATTTTCTACCGCTTGATCAAAATCTTTAAAATTAAAAACATAAAGTTCGGCCAAATTGGCAAAAGCTAATCCCTCGCCGGGTAAAATTTCAGCGGCGACTTCAAAACTTTTCTTGGCTAAATCGTATTCATGCAAGCGCTGGTACAAAACGCCGACCTGGACCCAGTTTTGATAATCATTCGGGTTGATTTTAAGCTCAGCTTCAATCTTTAAAATTTGCTCTATCACTTTAGCTAATGAACCTTCAGATAAATCCAAGGCTAAATATTCGGCCTGTTTGGAATTTAAATAATCTGATAAAGTTACTGGTTTGTAACTACTCTTTTGCCATTGGGGTAAAACCACAAAGAAAAAAGCGGCGGCCAAAGCCAGAACCAAAACAATAATTAAAGCAAAGATAACACTTTTTTTCATAGATATGAGAGATTAATATATTACCGCTCTGGTGAGCAGGGGCTTGATTAAAACCATTTTTTTAAACCCCCTCCCTAAGACAAGGGGGAGAATATTAAGGAGGAGAAGCGTAGGGAAACAAAATTTTGTCCCTACGCCTTAAAAATTCTGAAATTATTTTAGCATAAAAAAAGTCAAAAAGAAAGACCCCTTTTGGGGGCCTTTCTTTTTTCTAAGCTAGGTTAAATAACCTAGATTATTCCTTGATAACTTGCTGAGTGGAAGAAGCTGAAGACAAACCTTCAACTAAGTAACCATTCCACCACTGAGCGGACGCTGTCGCGTTGCCGGAATTGGAATCCCAGGCATCGTTGGTCCATAGATCAGACCAGACAAAGTTACCTTGGTCAAGCGCTCCGTAATGATGAGAAACATTCTCAACACCAATCAGAGCCGGAGCCGAAGTCGTGGCGTTATCACCAGATAGGTAGAAAGCCACCTGACCATCAGCCGTAGCATCGGCACCGGTCACTTCGGTAGCAACTACCTGGAATCTGGCTGAACCGTTGTTACCGCCAATGCGGTAAGCCCGTCTGGTTCTAGTGGCGTCATCTTCATCTTGTAAGACGAAAGCATAATAGCTCACGGTTGAACCGTCAACATCTAGACAATCGCTAGTGGTAGCGGATTGATACCGGAATGACAAGGCAGTGGCCTCGGTGTCGCAAGTCGCTTCCGCGCCAACCGTCTTACTGCCATCGGACTGAACCACCAATTTCGCTTTGGTCACACCGATATTAGCATCGGTACTAGTAACCTGAGCAAAACTGACGCGGTAGATAGCAATTGGATTGGGTGACGGGTTAGAGATAGTGAAGTCAGCCACAATTGAACCGTTGCTTAGACCGGTACTGGAAGGCAAAGTGTTCAAAGTGACTTTAGGATAACCCATAACCAGCTTGAAGAGTGAACTGGTGGAAGCGGTGTAAGTATCCGTGACCGTGGTGCTGGAAGCTTTACCAGTACCCTTAATGCCATCGGTGCCGCCAATACCAACGTTAACGTCAGCACCAGCTAAGCCAGGCAGACCAGTGCCGATATCGGCCAGGGTGCCCTTAATCACTAATTCCACACCGGCACTGCTGTCTTTTGGCACCACTAAAGTGCCTTTGACCAAAGTGAAAGTGCGGCAAGTGTTACCGCTGCCAACGCTGCCAGTGATTAACGGATTAGTCATATCAGTGGCTTTGTAGACCTTGAATTCAGTGATATCATCAGCATCGCCGGTTTCTGAACCGTTAGTGTCAGATGGATCACCAACGCAAAGGGCTAACTCTTCAACGTCAATGTCTTCGTTAGTGGCAGTCAGTTTCAGACGATCCAACTCAATAGTTGAGTTGGCTGCCACCAGACTGTTATTGGTTGAAGCCGCGGTATTAACCGTTAAAGTGCCGGCCGCCACAATGGTGGTAACAGCACCGGTTTGACCAGTAACACCGGTACCGGTTGGGGTAACGGTATTGTTCGTGATCACGCCGCGGGCAGTAATGACGTCCCCGGCTGTACCGGTCACAAATAGCATGAATTCATCTTTGTGACCAACGTAGGTGGCAGCCGTTGTCCGAACATCGCCTCTTAACTCAACGATTCGCTGGGTGTTTTTGGTAACAACCATCGGATCAGATAAGGTGAAAGTAGAAGTACCGGAACTGCCGTCTTCAGTTTCAATGGCGCAACCATAGGAATCATAAGAAGCATTGGGGTAGTCCGCCAGACAAACACTCTGGGAAGTCTTGGACATGTCATACAACGTTAAGTTGTCAACATTAGTGGTAGTCGCCACGCGGTTACCAACTTTGATGACCGTGACTCTGATGTCTTCACCAGAAGCCGTGGTGTCAAAGGTCCAGGAACCAAACTTGAAGTCTTGCTGACCGAGCACGACATTACCGTTGACCGGTAAAGCGTTTCGGGTAATAGCTAGGACTGCACCCTTAAAGGTTTGGGTGGCAGCCGTCACAGCCGCGCTTGGGGTAGCGGTGATGGTTTCATTGGTGTTAGCGCCGGTAGCAGTAATGCTGGTCGGCGTAATCTGCCAATAGAAAGTAGCACCAGCGGCGAAATCTTCGTCACTATTCTGAGTTTCCATGTCGGCCACGACTTTAACTACCGTCGTACCAACTGGCAATTCAACGGTTTCAGAAAAAGTCACTGAACCGCTGGTTAAACTGCTGGAAGGACCCATCAAGGTCGTGCCGTTGCCGTCAACCAATTTGACATTGTCAAATTGTTCGGAATCAGCAGTAGTACTGCTGTTAGCTAAGACCAATTGGGTGATTTGGACCGGCTCACCGGCGACAACAAAACTCCAGGCGCCTAAGACCTGACCATCGCCAAAAGCGACGTTCTGAGAGCCGACCGCGGTGGAGTTGGAGTCAACCCGCAAGGTGCCTTGCGAGATAGTGAACTGATTGTCGGACAACACTTCACCGGTACCGCCAGTGCCAGTGCCGGTATAAGCGGCGACGCGCGATTGGCCGTAAGAAGTGCCTTGGGCAATAATATCCGTGGTCCGGTAAATCACGAACTTGACGGTTCGGGTTGAACCACCAACGACGTCAGCCTTGACGGTAAATTCTTCATTTTTACCTTTTTCAATCTCAATTGGATTGTTGCTGAAGTCTAAAGTAATGTATTTACCATCAATTGTGACGGTGACTGGAACTTGGGTCACGTTGCCTTTATAGACCTTGAAGTTTTCTAGGTCAGTGCTCAAGGAAGCGGTACCAGCGTTGTAAAGCTTTAATTGCTTCACTTTCTGATTTTCCGTTGAATTAGCACTAATCTTGTAAGAAGCAAAAACGTAACCGAGTTGACCAACTTTAACCGTGGTGGAAGTGGCATTACTAAAGGCGCCACGTTGCACCGTTACTTGGCCAATCGTCACGGCATTAATGGTTTGGTAGTTACCAGTCACGGGAAAGCTGCCAATAACGGCCACATTGCCCTTCGGGGTAACTGACACTAATGACAAAGCCGGAACGTTACCCGCGCCGCTAGTACAATCAGTGGCGGTTGATGGGTTCATGTTACCAGCCAGTATTAGTGATCTGGTGGTACCAGCCGGAATAGTAATGTCATTATTGAAGTTAGCGCGATGACTGGAATTAAGATTTTGGTTTAAGCCAACCTGGACATTGGTGTTAGCGTCAATAATCGCTACTGAACCAAGGTTAGCATCAGAGGCTATACCCGCTCTTTCTACTATCAGGGAGTCAACAATGACATCGCCATCGGCCGAAGCGGTTAAATTAACCTTAGTGAAAGGCACGCGGATAGCGGTACAAATAGCCAACATGGAAGCTGGGGTGTCAGACGCTAAAGCGACCGTCAAACCAGTGCCAGAAGAGCTACCGCCGCCGGCTAAACCTTTATCAACATTGACGCTAGTGGCATCCGCCGTCTGAGCATCTCTATCGTAATCAGCAGCCGCATCAATGTCGCTGCCGACAGTGTAGTTAACAAAGAAAGCATCTGACACATCCTGAACCATTGTGGCCCAAGCAGTACCATATAAGGCGACCGCTAATTCTTCCGTGGTTACCCAATGCAGGGTACCATTGGCAGAAACCGCGTAGACCTTAGGATCAGTGGTAATTTTGACCATTTTAACACCTGGTCGGTAAGTTACATTGCCGCCAATTGGGTAAGCGCTCATCTCGGTGCTAGAAACAATCATCACACCGGAAAAGTCGCTGTACCAAGTCTTGTAGGTTTTTTCGTCTGGGAAGACGTAGCGTTTGCCGTCACCACCAAGGTAGTAAACAGCTTTACATGCGTCATTGACGCCAGCACCAGTAGCACACTGGAGCTTGATCAAATCGCCAGAAACCGCCGCCCCTACGCTCAATGGCAGGGCAAACAAACCCACTGACCAAACAATGGTGGTAATAACCGTTGTGTAGGTCAATAGTTTTTTAATCGTCATTTAATTTTTCCTTTCTTATTTATTAAGTTCATTCAGCCTTTTTAGTTAGGTTCACTGAAGCCCTCGATCGAGCTAAGCTACAATGAAGCAAAATGCACCTGAGACCCACACTCCTCTTATAGGAGGCACTCTATTATGAGTCCGACCTTTGCCCACCCTACTTAAGGTGGTCTCAGGCCCTAATTGCTCTAAAAAGATAAAGAGTATACACTCTTTTTGCCTCACTCACTCGGAAATACAAAAATTTATTTTTGTATTTCGCTCGCTTCGTTCGGCAATAAACGAACATTTATCAACCAACGTTTTAAAACGTTTGTTGGTTTTTTAAATAATTATTATGGTTGTTTAGTTTGATCAGTGGTCTCAACGGTCTCGGGCGTAGTCTCAGAATCCCGAACTGAGTCATCGCTACCGCTTTCAGAAAAACTTTGGGTGTTAATCGTACTGGTGGCTGCTCCCTCTACCACTCCCTGACCTTCTGTCTCACTAGAGTTCTGATTTTCAATCACGTCTGGAGTGGAAGTGGCTGTCTGGGGCTCATCTGCCTCTTGGTTCGGTTGGCTTTCTTTAATTAACTCCTGGGCGGACAAACTGATTTGCTGAACCGATTCAACCGTCTGATTTAAATCGCTTTGGACTTCAACTTTTTCACTTTCGGTTAAGCCCCCAATTTTTTCATCAAGGGATTTGGCCAATTCTTCAGTTTTGGAATTGATGGCGATAGCCATCTGCAAAGTTTTTTCTAAATCTGATCCGGAAACATTTTTGTCTGAGGCCGTATTCTTATCAACATGCTCTTTAACCGATCCGACATTCTTTTGCAGTTCCTTCATCACTAAATGGATTTGTTCAGTCTTGACTTCGGGCGTCACATCGGTTTGGGAAACGATTTTATCAAATTCTTCAACGCGCTTTTGGGCAAATTCAATTTTGAGTTGGACTTTATCTGATTCAGACGGAGTGATGGCCAGTTGGGCTTTTTCCAAAACCAACTTCATTCGATAAAGCGGTTCGCCGGGTAAGCTGTAAAAAGCGGCATTGACGGCAAAACTGCTGGCGACCGAAAAACTTAAAACCAAAAGAATAACCACCGCCGGCTCCAAAAAAAACCGCTGGCGAATAACCCGAACGAAAAATTGACCGTATTCTTGCCAACTGAGCTTAACCGGTTCGGTTTTAGTTTCGGTGGTAATTTTGGACAATAAAAAATCCCTGTTCAAAGCTTGCCACTCTGAGCGGGGTTTAATTTTTTTTAACTCTTTTATTTTTTCAATTATTGCCTGATTAGCCTGATTCATTTTTTTTCACTACTTCCCGAACAATCTTCAGAGCCCGATGCAACAAAACCCGCACCGAACCTTTTGACTTTTCTAAAATTTTAGCCATCTCGCTGATGGATAATTCTTCAATGTAGCGTAAAACCAATACTTCGCGATAAACGTCTTTGACACCGGCTAAAACGATTTCTATATTGCCTAAGTCGCTCTTCGTTTCAATCTGGCTTAAGATGTTCTGCTGCCGGCTGTCTTCCACTTTCAGCATCATTTCTTCATCGCCAATTAGTTCTCTTTTAGCCCGCTGGCGATAAAAATCAATTACGAGATTCCGGGCAAACTTATAGATTAAAGCGCGCAGGTTATCTATCTCGTCTTCGCAGTCAATTAAATACTGCCAAATTTTCAAGAATACTTCTGAGGTTAAATCTTCGGCGTCCGCCCGATTGGCGACCTTAAAATAAATAAATCTGTAAATGGATGTAACGTACAGATCGTAAATTTGACCGAAAGCATCCGGGTCTTTCTTCCTTACTTTAAGTAATAGCAATTTTTCCTGTATTTTTAAAGGCTTCATCTATTGATGACGAAAAATAGTAAAGATTGTTACACAATGAAAATGATTATACCTAATTAGCTAATTAAAGTCAAACATTAAAAATAAAGATTAAAGTGTATTTTCAGCCACAAAACAATGCCTTTATTTTACCGTATGCCGGCCTAATGATGCACCTATTGCTTTAATACCTAAAATAAATTATCATTAGAATATCGGGTTTATGTCTAGATTATCGTAGACATAATAGCATAATTTAAATTTAACCAAATGAAAAGTATGGCGCAAATTATCAGATTAACCGTGTCTGAGGCGGCCAAACTATTCGGCGTTGACCAAAAGACAATCAGGCGGGCAATTAAGGATCAGCAGCTAAAATACGTCGTGGTTCAAAACCGGTATAAAATAAATTTTGAAAGTCTGCTCTATTGGTCTCAGGGTCGGACTAAGGTTAAAAATAAACTGGCCCAAAGCGGTATTGGTCAGTATGTGGATAACTGGAAAATAAAAAATAAGCTGTTTTCCCCCAACCCAAAAATCTTTGATCCTGAAAAAACAAACTCCAATAATTAAGACGCTAAAGCTTTCGGATTGTTTCCGGTTTTGGAATGGTTGATTGTTAAATTAAATCCCGCCGTTTCTGTCTGTCTGCGGATATGCAGAAACGGCGGGATTTATTATGATTGCCTTGAACCGCTAAAGACGGCGGAATATTAACTTCATTCGGGCATTAAAGATAAAGTAACGATTTTAGCCAGCTGCTTACCATCCCTGATAATATCTAAATTGACTTGATCGCCCGGTTGGTACTGTTGGATTAATTTGGTTAAATTATCATTACTATCAACGGGCTGACCGTCAACGCTAACAATAATATCTCCGACCGCTAAACCCGCATCCGCCGCCGGTGTGTTTGACAGAGGTTTTTTGTATATTAACGCACCTTGCGGTTGGCTAGAATCGGATATTTTTGACAGATCCAAATAGACTAGCCCCAAATATGGCCGCTTAACAAAATGATTTTTTAGAACACCGAGGGTGATTGGCCGGAATTGATTAATTGGCACGGCCGTAACCACGCCCTGAGATAAATCTATCTGATTAATTACCCCAGTTACCTCACCGGCTAAATTCAGCAAGGGACTACCGAGATATAAATCAGAAATATCATTTTCCAACAATACGGCCTGGCTATATTGTTCAGTTGACAGAACAAAATCGTTGGCAGAATTTTTTGGCTGATAGAAGGAATCCTTGATATTAGTGACAACGACCTCACCAAGGAAATTAATGGTAACCGCCAGTTGGCCAAGAGTAATTTCATCCGAGTCGCCCAGAACCACGACCGGTAAATTGTTGGCCGAAATTTTTAAAAAAGCAATGCCGCTCATTGAATCAATTACCACCTGATCAATGGCGAATTTTTCATTTTTATAAACAACAACAAACTTATCTTGAGCTAAATCTTGAACGACAAATTGATGGGTTAAGATCCAGCCGTCACTGGTTAAAATAAAACCATTACCGAGTAAGTCTTTGGGTAGATAAATTTGGCTCAAAGGATCGTTATCACCCGGCGCCTTTTTTAAGTAAACACCAACCATAGCCGGTAAAGCCTGGGCGATAGATTTTTCCACCTCAAAATCCTGCTCAATGCCTAAAAATCTTTTAACCCGACGCAGCTCCGGCAGATTCAAAGGATTATCTTGATTATCACCAGGCGATTGAATTAAACTTTCTGGCCAGGGATTGATATAGACGTCGGCAAAAATTTGCCCGACCACGCCGGCAAAAAAACCAAAAATCACTGCCAAAACCACGACCTGGGAAATAAACCGGTTAGCATTGCTGATTTTATTTTTTCCATTTTTAAAAAATTTCATATTTTACGCTAAGTTAGATCCATTTAGCTGAAAGTAAAATTAGCATTAAGGAAATAAAACTGATTGTCAGATACCGCACCACCACTCTGGACTCGCGAATATTAAGCAGCCAGTTACGGGATAAGCCGCTCAAGAGATAATAAACAACCGTTACAATTAAGCCGCTAACGTAGACACTGGTAGGCAAAAAATTAACCACAGCAAAAATTTCAGTCACGACAATGGCAATCACTAAAACGTGGGGTAAACTTGAGGCAATCGGCGCCTGGCTGGCCCAGAATAGCTGATAAACCAGCAAAGCAGTCAGAATAAAAATCGGCAAAGCCAAAAGCAAGTAGCTAAAACTTAAAAAAATTCTCAAGCTAAAAACCCCCGCCGTTAAGAAGAATATGGCCACTAAACCGATGTAACTGGAGATATTGCCGAGAGTGTGGGCTTCGTATTTGGGCCGCCGATATAAATACAAAAACACGACCTTAAGAAAAACAAAATACAAAATTACCGAGATAAGAATAGTCAGCTGCCTAACTCCGTGATCTTCAAGAAAAATAATAAATAACCAAGCACTGGATAAAAAAATCAGCGGGGTGATTAAAAAATTCCAGAATTTAGCTTTGGTTAACCGGCCAGCCAGCCGCCAAACGCTAAAAAAAAGCAGCAGCAAAGACAAGCCAACGAACCAATAAAGATTTTTGGGCCAAGTAAGCGCCAACTCAAATAAAATTAAAAGGCTCAAACCGGACAACCAGGCGACAAGACGATTAGGGAACATAAAAATATCTTGAATTCTCGATTAATTCTTAAGACCGCTTAGATCCAGCTGACCGCTGATTTCCAGGTAACCTTCAGCTAAACGAAAAGATTGGATTTGCCCGGCTCGACTTAACTGCTGATTAAGCTCGGCTAATTTAGCATCCAAAAAATTAGACTTCAGCCAGTTGACCAAAAATGTTGGCGCCAACAACCCACCAACTTTAACGCGGCTTAGGGCAAAAGTCAACTTACCCTGAGCCAGCTGCGGCGTAATATCAATCGTCAAATTGACTTTGGTCGGCTTTAAAAGCAAGCCAAAAACTTCAATCCCCTCTTCCGAAATTACCGCCTGAACATTGCTGGCAAAAATTTGATCTTTTTGGCTGGCTAGCAGCTGACGTAAAATGTAAGTCAACTCCTCTTCACTCAGACGCAGGGTCGCCACCCCTTGATCGGCCTGAATGTCCAGGCCTTGCTGAAAATCGGCGAGGGCGGCCTCGTCAACTTCAACCACACGACTCGGTTGAGGTATTTGATAAAAAACGTCGGAAAAAAACGGAATCTGAACCAAGCCGGTTTTAGCCAAAGCCGCCAAGCCGATCAGGAAAAAAACCAGGACAAAAAACAAAAAGACTAGACAACAAGTGGCCTTAGGCCTAATTTTTCGCCTGGGTTTCCGAGGCGCATAAGCCGCTGGCTGATTTTGCCACTGATCAAAATTTTGCTCAATTCTTGCCATTATTCAAGCACAATTAAATAATCAGCGCTGTCGCCAACGCAGGGATTGAAATGATATTCACTGTTACCGGTCGCCATATTCTCAACCGAAACCGTTGGTTTGTTACCGCAGTTAGGATTGCGCTCATGGTAATAGTAAAAATAATCGTTCAGGCCAGTGTTACCGTTAGCTAAAGGATCAGCCGGCAAGGCCGGAAAGAAAGGCGCTAAAACGTTATTCGGTGAAGCATTTTTGTCCCAGCCCAGTTGGCCGGTACAGGATCCACCCGGGCAATCGCTATCTTGAGGATAGCGTTTGTTCTCTAAATCATACAGCCGAATCGCCTTGGCGTATTGCTGGATGTCGTAAATCCTTTTGGCGTCATGAGCCTTAAACCGAGAATTTTGCCAAGCCACCAGGCCAACCGTAGCAATCAAAGCAATAATAAAAATCACGACCATGAGTTCAATAACCGTTAAGCCTTGATGGTTAAAATTTGACTTCATATATTTTCAAAAATTATCAGATGCCTATTTTTTCAACAAAAACATGACGTCAAGATTATCGCTGGCAAGATACTTATATTTTTTTTCTTTAAGTAATTTCAGCTTGGGAAAAAATTTTAAGTACATTTTGGCAAAATCGCCTTTCCACAAATAATCAACGTTACCGCGATAATTGATTGCCTGATGTTTCTCGCTAAAATATTCAAACCCCCAGATGTACTTTTTGCTTACCCGATAAATTTCCGCCATGACTTTTTTTAAATCTTTAGGGTTAATGTGGATTAACACGCCGGAAGTAAAAACTAAATCAAAATAATTGTCTTTAAACGGCAAATCAAAAGCACTGCCCTGAATGATATTAATGTCTTGAGTCAATTCTTTAGCTCGTCTAACGGCGTAGGACTGCAGCTCCAATCCATGCAAATTGTCAAAGCCGTGTTTTTGCATCAGCCTCAACTGATTGCCAGTGTTGCAACCAACTTCTAAAATATTGCCGATTTGAAGTTTGACTAAAAAATCATTGTTCATCTGAGAACGACTCAAACCGTAAGTCCGGCGATAAAAATCATCCAACTGCTTGGGGCCGTAATTGTTTCTTTCTGTGTATTCCCGACCGAAATTAGACTGCCAAAATTTTTGTTGTTTGGTGTTTTTCATGAATCAAATAATTTAGATAATTTACTCAAGCCAGGGATATTGATTTTTTAAGCCCGTCAGCCGTTCTAGGCCGGCTTCAATTTTTGCTTGATCAGACTCAGCCTGACCCTGCTCAAACAAATCAAAAGCAAGAACTAAATTAATGTGCAAATCAAGGTAGCGAGCCGGCGCGCGCAAATCTATGATCTGAAGCCGGATGCCGGCCGGATCTTTGGTCGGCCAAAATGGCTTTAAAATTTCTTTCAGGGATTGCTCATACTGCTTTTCGAGGTCAATATTTCTGACCGCCTGGACTTGAGCTTGATTAGCCGGCCGGTCAATTTTTTTAAACGTCAGCCAAGACCAAAAAATGGCAAAACTAACGACTAAAAAAACAACCAAAAACAAAATAAATCTGGAATTTTTAGACACTTTCATAAATTTAGAGCCAGGAGAACAGAACAAAAACTAAAAGACCAATAATCACTAGGGTGATTAGAGACGTAATGGCAGTCATTAAACCTTCGGCAAACCGCTTCTGAAAAGCCAGGTAGGTTGGATAACCGAAAATCAAAAGGCCGGAAACACCAACGCTGAAAACCAAAAGCAACAGCATAAAAACCAAACCCAAAATCGGCGTCGGCGGCTGGGACATGGTTTTATCTAAAAACATAATCAGCGAAGCCACTAACGAACAATATAAGGCTTCGGCAATGCCACCTAAAAAGCCAAATTTCATCACTAAAGAAGTATCAATTTTCTCTTTAAAAAACCACATATTTTTTAAAATTAATTTTTAATTTTAAATTAAAAAATCATGTCACCGCGCTCCATCGCCATCTCTGACCAGTCGTCATTAACCCATTGGTAAGCTTTGAACTTATTGACTTTCTCAGTATCGGAATAGACATAGGCGACCTTGGTTTCACTACCGATTCGCCTAGAACCAATCGTTTTTTTATCAGTCACCAAGGGCTTAGTCGTCCGCTCTAATTTCATTTTACCCAGCGGCCCTTCAAAAACAATAAACTCCACCGAACCTGGACCTGAGTCTTCCGGCAAATCTTGGGTTTGGTGCTCTAGAATCTGAAAACTGTCTTTAACTTTGGCGATAATGTCCAACCATTTTTCATCAGTCATAAGTTAGCTGTTAGCTGTTAGCTGTTAGCTGTTAGCTGTTAGCTGTTAGTAAATTATAGCTTAACTACAAGCTACAAGTTACCGGCTAATAATAAGTGCCAATCGCCTCGCCGTCGCGAACCCTGTTTTCATAAGTTTGTTTAGTGATCAAACCCTGCTCGTAAAGGCGCCTAACGGAAGCGTTCATCGGGATCATACCGGTACTCCGGCCGGTCTGCATCGCCGAAGGAATATAGGCGATTTTGTCTTCTCTAATTAGATTGGCGACCGCTGAAGTATTAATCAGGATTTCTCTAGCCACCACCACCCCATTGCCGTCGGCCCGCGGCAACATCTGCTGGCAAATCACCGCCCGCAAAACCGAGGCTAATTGAGCTAAAATCTGCTGCTGGCGGTGAGCCGGAAACATGTCGACAATCCGCTCAATCGTTTCGGCCGCCGTGTTAGTGTGTAACGTGGATAAAACTAAGTGGCCGGTTTCAGCCGCGGTAATTGTCGCTGAAATGGTTTCCAAATCTCGCATTTCGCCAACCATAATGACATTTGGATCTTGGCGCAAAGCCCGTTTTAAGGCTTCATCAAACGAATTAGTGTCACGACCCAGTTCCCGCTGCTCAATAATACTTTGGCTCTCTTTAAAAATAAATTCAATTGGATCCTCAATGGTAATAATGTGAGCCTTACGCTCAGTGTTGATTAAATTGATTAAAACCGCCAGAGTCGTTGACTTGCCCGAACCCGAAGGGCCGGTGACTAAAATCAGGCCTTGATTCAAATGAGTCAAACTGTAAATCGTTTCGTCAAAATCTATTTCTTTAGGCGTAGGAATCCGTTCGGGGATGACCCGAGCGGCAATGCCGAGTTGGCCCTCCTGACGATGAAGATTAACCCGGAAATGACCGCCGGCAATATCCAAGGCGAAATCAAGTTCTTTACGATCCTTAAAAACAGTAACATCTTCGGACTTCATTAAGGCAAAAATCGCCGTTTCCAGCTCGGTGGATTCAATAATGGCTTTATCAATTACTTCGAGCTGACCTTTCACTCTTAAAGTGGCGGGGTTACCTGAGACTAAGTGCAAATCAGAGGCTTTACGCTCAATCGCCAGCTGAAAATATTTTTTTATGTCCATGGTCTTAGATAATAGATATTAGGTATTTAGGTAATAGGTTAATTGCAACTGACAACCTAAAAACCTATAACCTGACTGACAATTAAATTATAACACAAAATCCTGCTGTTTCAAAAGAAATTGATGAGCGGCTTTAAGGCAATCCTGGCCCGGCTGATAGAATAGCCGGCTCAGCGCTGTGTTAAAGTCAAACCAGCCGAAATCCAAATGTTCATCGGAAATTTTCACTTCAGATTCGTTAACTTCGACTAAAAAGAAAATAGCGTGTTTATAAACTTTTTCTTTAACCCCATTCTGGACGGTAGTATCAAAATCATAATCATATTCAAAGCGGAAATCTTTAATCAGATTAACTTGCTCAATGCCGGTTTCCTCTTTAAGTTCCCGCAAAGCTGTGGCCAGCTCAGTTTCGCCCGCCACCTGTCGCCCTTTGGGAAAATTCCAATACTCCCCGCCATGATGAAGTAAAAGATAACGTAGACCCTTCCCAGCTCGGCGAAAAACCACAAAACCAACACTTAGCTGCTTAATCATAGGTTAAAAATCATTAATTAAAGTTAAGACCCTTGACCCCGCACCTTTTGAGCACTTGCTACCTAATAATCATTGATAATTTTCCCTATTTTTTATCCCTTACATTATGGGTAAAATGACTTTTTGTTTTTGCCCCCTAAACTGACCAAAACGGTGCTCAAAAGGTGTGGGGCTTGACATAATAAAATATTTATATATTATTAATACATTACCTCAATTCGATTTTCACGTTCTTTCTAGCCCAAAGGAGGGGCAAATAAACATGGCAGCCAGAGGCACTGACTATAACCCCGCACCAATGATGCAGCCTAATGGCCTACCGACAAACGGAAAAATGGATTACACCCTCGCTTGCCATACTCCTGGCCCAATTGAACCGGGAAAAATCAGACGGATTCTGATTGATAATTTCCGCCTGAAGGAGGAAATTATTGAGGTCAGAGTAACATCAGACCCCAAATCCCCGGCCGGGACAATCAAGATTGAGTTCATCCCCAGTGCCGTTGGTACTGTCGGGGCGAAAGTGGTCATATCGGCTCTCGACGGTGTAGATGATGCCAAGATGATTCAAATCATCGCCAAGGGTATGGGCATCAACCCGAACTCAATCACTGTACCTAGCTGACAGCCACCGCCGTTGGCCACCGCATTCTGCGGGACAGGCGGGGTGCCGCCTGCCTTAAAAATAAATAATTTGGTGGCGGCATAAATCAGCCCTTTCCGAGCATTGTTGTCCGTACCGTAGTATATCTGCGGTATGGTATTTTTTTTAACGTAAATATTTATTACCTTTCAATTTATCGGGTAAATACTCCTGATCTTCCCGCCAGTCGTAATCAGGCGAATATTTATAATCTTGACCGTAGCCTAGTTCTTTCATTAATTTTGTCGGCGCGTTGCGCAAATGAAGCGGCACCGGTTCATCCATGGTATTTTTGACGTCTTGCTTGACCTGGCCATAGGCCTGGTAAATAGCAACTGATTTTTTTGACTTGGTCAAATAGACCACGCATTGGGCTAAAATAATATCGCACTCTGGCATGCCTAAAAAATGACAGCCTTGATAACAAGCCACCGCTTGCTCCAGGGCGGCGGAATTGGCCAAACCGATATCTTCAACCGCCAGCCGAATCAGCCGGCGGGCAACATAAAGCGGATCTTCGCCGGCTTCCAACATCCGGCCCAACCAGTACAAAGCGGCGTCAGCGTTGCCGCCGCGAACCGATTTATGCAAAGCGGAAATCAGGTTGTAATGCTGCTCGCCGTCTTTATCGTACAAATAATGAGATTTTTGCAAAGCTTCTTTGATAATTTCTTGATCAAGGATAATCCGGCCGCGTTCGTCCGGCTTGACCGCGCCGACGGCAAACTCCAAAGCGTTTAAAGCGATCCGGGCATCACCATTGGCCATGCTGGCCAAAAAACGCAGCGTTTGATCACTGACTTCAATCCGCAAGTCACCAAAGCCTTGTTTTAAGGAACGGTTTAAAATTAGTTCCAAATCATGTTCGGTCAGTTGATTCAAAACAAAAACCCGGCAACGAGACAAAAGCGCGGAATTAACTTCAAAGCTCGGATTTTCGGTCGTCGCGCCAATTAAAGTAATCACCCCTTTTTCGACGTAAGGCAACAAACCGTCCTGTTGAGCTTTATTCCAGCGATGGATTTCGTCAATAAAAAGAATGGTCCGCTGCTGATGAAATTTACGCCGTTCTTCGGCGGCTTTAATCACCGCCCGAAATTCTTTCACTCCGGAAGCAACCGCTGAAAACTGGACAAAATCTGACTTGGTTAAATTGGCAATAATCCGAGCCAAAGTACTTTTACCCACTCCGGGCGGACCCCAAAAAATCATTGAGGGAATTTCATCGCGTTCCAGGGCCTGGCGCAAAAGCTTACCTTGACCAACAATCTCTTTTTGACCGACAAAGTCTTCCAGTGTTTGCGGCCGCAGACGATCGGCTAAAGGCGCACGAGTTTTGAGATCTTGATTAAGTTGTTGATCAAATAGGTCTTCCATAAAAAATATAAGAAAAAAGACAAACCAAGGCTATTTAAAGCCTTTAAAAGCTATTATATTTTACCTTTAATCACCCACTTGGTCAAAGCCGCCTACCATTGACAAAATTATCTAAATATGTTATTATATCAGCATACCCTAAAACCACGGGTATACTCGCTCCAGTTCCCGCTGCTAAGGAGAAACCTGATGAAGCAGTCACTGCACCAGTTCACTCTGGAAGATGTTATGGTTCTGGCCGTCGCCCTGTTCCTCGTTGGCCTGCCGTTTTATCTGGGCCAATACGGATTGGGGGCAGCCACTGCCACCGCCATCTTCGTCCTGTTCTTCCGTCGGGACATCGTTTTTCACCGGAGCGCTATCAAGCGTTTCCTGGCCGCGGCAATCACACCGGTCATCCACATTCTCTACCCCTTGGGGTGGGCTGCCCTGCTTTGGGCATTATGTGGCGGAATCCTGTGTCTTGCCGACGGGATCCATCCCGACCAATGGCCGGGATCGCTACCCAAGGTCGCGCCCAGCTTTCTTTGGGCGCTACTGTTAGTTCCGGGTGTACTCTTGCGGTACACTCGCACAATCAAACGATCTTCATTCTGGGCCTATTTTGAGATGAGGAAAATCGAAGAATAGCCCAAAACGAGGAAAATTCGTCCCTGCGATGAATTTGCCCTCAATGGCCGCCCCGCAAAGGCGGTCTTTTTTTACAAAAATTTAATGCCTTGATTTAAAACCAGAAAAGAACTAGAATAATTTGTATTCGGTTACTTTAGCGGGGTGTAGCGTAATTGTCCGTCAGCGGGCGGAGCACGCTTCGCCCACCTACGTTCCGACTTCATCGGAACTGCGGCGGGTAAAGGTGCTTAATTATAGACAAACAAATTTCCTTAAATCGGGCTGTAGCGCAGCTGGCTAGCGCGCATCGTTCGGGACGATGAGGTCGTGGGTTCGAATCCCACCAGCCCGACCACCACACCAACTGCTATAAAAAAATAAGCGAATCCGTTTAAAAATATTTGTATCACACCAATACACACCACCGTCATTAAATGAAAGTTGGTGTGGTGGCCCGACCAAAAAACGCTTCTTGAATTGAAGTGTTTTTTGTTTGACGCACTAAATTGGGATATGCTATGCTTTAAAACCGCTCATCAATCAAAAAATAAAAGTCAAAACGCAAGGAGGGAGGCCGATAATGTTTAAAGGTATTGCCTTGCATCGTAACGGCGGTGCCACCAACAATGGTCACAGGGTAATCGTTGCCTGCACTTTACTGCTGGGCCGTGACCGGCCCTGTCCGACGGGTGAAGGAGAGAAGGCGATGATTCAAGCCTTTCTTGAAACTGCCGCCGAGGGCGGAATAGAAGTCGACCACGTTTTGGCTGAATTGAAAGATCGTCACGGCAAGACTTTTACCCTCACCGGCAGAAGATTCCGGGTTCTGGCCATCCATTTCGACGCCCGGCGCACCCAGCTTATTGCCCAAACAAAAGCTGAAGCCGGCCAGGCTTATTTGCTGCTCTTACCCTCACTCAAACCGGCCAAAAAAAATGGCCGGGAAAAAAATCATCATCACAAGCACAAAAAAAAGAGTGCTGCCTAAACAGCACTCCACAGAGGCAAATGTTCTCTTGAGGATTAAGCACCGGCTTAGTCCCATTTTTTTTAATTAATACTGCAAAATAGTTTTAACTTCCTTAGCTTCTTCAGGTTTTTTACTGATAATTTTTTCAATGTTATAAGTGCCGAATTTCGGCGCCTCAATAAACCCCTGCATTGTCGCTTCGGCCAGCCAGCCGGAATTAACCCAATCAAACAGCCACTCATGAGTGTACTCGGGTTCATACTGATTAACACCGCAGCCAATGGTCCGTAACCACTTGCGGTTAAACAATTCCTGAGAACCAATCGGCGGCGCAATGATAATCGGCAGACCTAAAGCCGTATAAAAAGACAATTCCGAAGGCTTAGTCCATAAAATGTCCGTCGCCCTAAGAGCTTGGTCAAATTTATTGAAATAATCTTCTTTATTACCCGAAAAAATAATTTCCAAACCATGACCAATCTCTTCTCGCAAGCCATTGTCAATGGCGACTTGCCTAAAAAAACTGCTAACACTGTTGTGAATGCCGGCGACTAAAACAACTTTTATCCTTTTTTGTTTGATTTTTACTTTTAGACTTTTGACAATCTCCGCGCCGATTTCTTTTTGAGCGCCCGCTCCCCCGACGGCAAACATCAGGGTCAAAAGATGACCACTTTTCTGAGGCAGATTCTTAATCCCCAAATATTTTTTAACGATTGCTTGATAACGATTGCGATAACGACCCGCCGGATCCAAATTGACCAAGCGGCGGGCAATGTCCTGACGCAAAATTTTTGTCTCTAGACCGCCGATATTTTCCATCGGCAAGGGAAAGCCGGTCAGGTGAATTCTATCGGCGGAAACGCCGTAAAGAATTAATCTTTCCACCACCCGGTAACTCGGGGCAAAATAATTAATCCGGCTAAGGTTGGGGTAAAGCGGCGCCCAAGCCCGGCTGATGTCAGTGTCAGTCACTAAACAATAAATCTCCCCGGGGTAATTAAATTCTTCGGCCATGAAAGCCGTGACAAAAAAAGTGGTGATTAAAGGCAAAGGATTTTTGGCTAACCGGTTAATCAAATGCCGACCCCAGTCCTGATTTTTTATGAGTTGATAAATTTGGCGAAGCTGAAAATTAGGTTTTGACAAATCGCGCCGCGGATAAAATTGAGGGATTGATTGAAGCTTGTCATAAAATTCAAAAATTTTTTCACCCACTAACGGCACGTTTTTAAAACGAGAGATAAATTCATAAAAACGCCGGCTCTGTTCCCAAACCAGCTGATCTTTTTTGGGAATACCTCGGTAAGTATTGGCTAAGATCACTTCACCGCCGACCGCCAGATAATCTAAAGGATGGGCCGCCCGCTGATGACCATAACCCATGTCGACCGCTAGCACCCAGGCCGCGGGCTGATTTTTTCTTTGTGCCATAAAAAAAGCTTAAAATTTTTTGGCCTAATGATATCTATATTATAGCAAAGAAAACCATAAACAAAAATGTAGAAACGCCCCTTTGGGGCGTTTCTACATTTTTTTGCTAAAAATAAGCGTCTGTTTACAGTACCGCTTCTTTAGCCGCTTTGGCGACGCGGAACTTAACCACAGTCTTGGCGGGAATCTGGATTGATGCACCAGTGGCCGGATTCCGACCCATTCTGGCTTTGCGATTGACTTTGACAAGCTTGCCGATGCCAGGCACAACGAACTCACCACTCTTTTTAACTTCGCTGTAAGCCAGCGTTGTTAGCTGCTCCAGCAGGTTGATGACATCCTTTTTGCTCATCTGGGTCTTGTCGGCCAAGGCCTGCATAAGCTGAGATTTGGTCATTTTAGCCATAATTTCTCTTTAAGTATTAATTTTTAAAAGTTAGTTTTACCCACCGTTATTATAGCAAAACTTAAATCTTTTGCCAATCTTTATTAACAAGGTTGTCAACCGGTCTTCAAATTGCCAAAAGCTAAAAATCATATTCCCAATAGGGCTGCCAAACCAAGGGCCGGATCACTTGGACTAAATCTTTGCCCAGCACCAGAGTATCCAGGCCATATTGGGTTGCCCGGTGACCAATAATTAATACGGTTTTCTCTGAATGGGCTTCTTTTAGCTCACGATAAAACTGATGGAGCCGGGTCATGGCTTGCTGATAACTTTCCCCACCGGGAAAAGGTTTATCAATCATCTCTAATCTGAGAGAATCAACTTCAGCCGCCGGCCGGCCGGTATAGTCGCCATAATTAATTTCCCGCAGCCGAGAATCAAATAAGACTGGAAACTTAGCACCAAACGCCAGTCGGACTGTTTGTTGAGCACGCTTTAAGTCAGAGACGCAAATCAGGTCAAGCGGTATATTTTCAAAATAGCTAGCCAAAGCCTTCGCTTGCTTTTGACCTAAAGCTGAAAGTTTTGGATCAGACCAACCGGACGCTAAACCATTTTCATTATCCGTTGAAGTGGCGTGAGTGGCAAAATAAATCTTCATACTTTAAATTTTTTTTCGCTTCTCCTCGTTTGACTCGCTCACGTGGGTCTTACTCGGGGACGAAGATTCTCCGCCAGAGGCGAATCTCAGCCAGGGGCTGATGCGCCTGCCGACCTCTGGCTAGCCTTTGGCGCATGCTCTCATAGCAAATTTAGTGTCGGAGAACCTCAATTTCCACGTTCAGAGCGTGGCGTCCTGCCGGCTTGGACGATCCCCAAAATATAGTAACAAATATAACTTACTAGCGATTGTATGGATTTTAGCCCTAGTCTAATTCGCCTTCGGCGAGCTCACTACAAGACTGCCCCATAAAATCGCGTCGCTCGGTTCAAATGAACACCAGTGTTCATTTATCCCTCACTAGCGATTATAGCGCAAGGCTTCAACCGGATCCAGGCTGGCCGCGGTTTTAGCCGGAAAAACGCCAAAAGCAATGCCGATAACAATAGCCACGCCGCAGGATAAAAACAAAGAGAATGGCGTGACCACAAATCGCCAGGGAAAGCCCTGACTGTTAGCGACGATCGCCACCAAGGCCGACATTAAAATGCCCACCACGATGCCGAACAGAGCGCCTAGCAAGGTAATAATGATCGCTTCCCAAAGAAACTGGGCCAAAATGTTTTTACTGTTAGCCCCGACCGCTTTACGCAAACCAATTTCATAAGTCCGCTCCATCACCGACACGTACATAATATTCATAATGCCCACCCCGCCAACAATCAAAGAAATGCTGGCAATGGCGATTAAAAGCAGCGAGATCGCCCAAAAGACCGAGCCCAAAATTTCCAAAGCTTCGGTCATGGAAGTGGCGTGAAAGTCATCTCGGTCTGGATTGTCAATATCGTGAAGCTCGCGTAAAACTTGGCTCATTTCTTCGGCGGTTTGTTTAGCAATACTGTTGTCGTAAACTTGAAAACTGATCCATTGGACGTGATCAATACCTAAAATCTTTTTCTGCAAAGTCCTGACCGGCACAAAAATCATGTCATCCATGTCAAAACCAAATGACGCACCGCGACTTTCCATCAGGCCGACGACCAAAAATTTTTGGTGGCCAATTTTAATCCATTTATCCAAGTAGTCACTCTCGCCAAAAATTTTTTCTTTGACTTTGGGCCCTAAAACTGCGACATTGGCTAAACCGCGGTCTTCTTCGTCGCTAAAAAACCGGCCAGTGGCCAATTTAGTTTTATCAATATCAATGAATGGGGCCGAAACGCCCATGAGATAAATTTGTTTATTCTGGCCGCCGAAAGAAACCAGCTGCTGGCCCATAATGGCGGCATAAGAATTTTTAATGTTTGGTAAATTATTTAATTCTGCCTGGTCAGAAAGTTTTAAGGTGGTAATTTCAATGCCACTGGCTAAACCCATGGCGTTGTCCGTTGAGGTTTTACCGGCCGAAGGCACTTTAATTTCTACCTGGATCAAATCGGTACCAAAGGTTTCCACCTGGTTTAGCACAAAGCCCTGGACGCCTTCACCGGCCGACATCACGGTAATCACCGCCGCAATACCGATGACCACGCCTAAAACAGTCAGGCTGGTTCTAACCCGGTTTCTTTTTAAAGCCATTAGGGCAATTTTGAGGGAATTAGCAATCATAATTATTCGTAGCGCAAAGCGCTGATTGGATTTAATTTCGCCGCTTTAAACGCCGGATAAAGGCCAAAAATCAGGCCAATGGCAATAGAAAAGCCGGTGGATAAAAACAAGGAACCAGGCGAGATAACCAAAGCCCAGTTGTAACCTAAAAGTCTGGCACCTAAAGCGATAATGACCGCGATTGACGAACCGATCAAAACACCGAGAATGCCGCCAGCTAAAGACACAACCATAGTCTCCAACAAAAACTGGGATAAAATATTAAAGTTTTTGGCGCCGACCGCCTTGCGCAACCCCACTTCCCTGATTCTTTCGTTAACGGCGACAAGCATGATATTCATAATGCCGATACCGCCGACCAATAAAGCGATGGCAGCGATGGCAACCAGAAAGAACTTCAAGGCGTTGGTCACTTGGAGCAAAACTTCCATGGCCTGCTGGGTATTGCGGACGGAAAAATCGTCATCCTCAACCTGGTCAATCTCATGGCGCTCGCGCAAAGTTATTTTGACGTCTTCAACGCTGCTCGACATATTTTCCGGATCGTCAACTTTCGCCCGGATGAAGCTTACATGATCAATGCCTAAAAGAATCTTTTGGGCAGTTTTAAACGGTAAAAATACTTGGTCGTCCTGATTGACAAAAAAACTGCTCCCCCGCTCTTTCATCACGCCAATCACTTTAAAAGTTTCTTTCCGGATTTTGACTTCTTGACCGACCGGATCCTGACCGTCAAACAAATCTTCAGCCACCGAACTGCCCAAAACCGCCACCCGGCTGATGCCTTTTTCTTCAGCTTGGTCAAAAAATCGGCCGACTAAAACTTCAGTCTCTTCAACATTAATGTAACTGGCGGTCGTACCGGTAAAATTAGTAATCAGGTCGCGGTTTTGCCACTTGACCGTGGCCGAACCCCGGACGTAAGCGGCGACCTCAACAATATGAGGAGCGTTCTTTTTGTCGTTGAGGGCCACAGCATCTTCATATTTCAAAGTAGTCACCATAATGCCTAAGGCTGAAGCGGGCGGGCCGTTTTCGTCAGCGGCGCCGGGTAAGATGCCGATTAAATTTGAGCCAGTGCTGGTAATTTGATTGGTGATTAAGCTTTGGGCCCCGGCGCCGACGGCTAAAATTACGACCACCGCGGAAATGCCGATAATTAAACCCAAGACAGTCAAAAACGAACGCAATTTGTGCGCCCGGAGATTTTTAACCGTATTCTTTAAGCTTTCCCAAAAAATCGGAATCATTTTCTTAACTCCCCTTCCTTAGCCAGCCGCTGTTTTAAGACTTGGATATCGGCGACAATAATGCCGTCTTTAATTTTTAAAACTCTTTTGGCGTGTTCGGCCGTGTCACTTTCATGCGTCACTAAAATAATCGTCTTGCCTTGGTCGTTGAGGTCTTGGATAATTTCCATGATTTGCTGGCCGGACTTGGAATCAAGGTTGCCGGTCGGTTCATCGGCAAAAATAATCGCCGGATTGTTGACTAAAGCCCGGGCAATCGCCACCCGCTGCTGCTCGCCGCCGGAAAGCTGGTTGGAATGATATTTAATCCGATGCGATAAACCAACGGCGGTAATGGCTTGAGTTGCCCGGTCATCTCGTTCTTTGGTACTTTGTCGGGTGTAAGTTAAAGGCAGTTTGACGTTATCGAAAACCGTGGTTTTGGGCAAAAGATTATATGACTGAAAAACAAAACCAATTTCTTTGTTTCTGAGGTCGGCCAATTGGTTATCGTCAAAACTGGTTACATCCTGACCCTTAAAGATGTAGCGGCCACCGGTGGCCCGGTCCAAAAATCCCAGGATATGCATTAAGGTAGATTTACCTGAGCCGGAAGGACCCATAATCGCCACAAATTCACCTTGTTTAATCTCAAAATCCACACCCTTCAAAACTTGGGTGACCACTTCATCGGTGACGTAATCTTTCTTTAAGTCCTCAATTTTAATTAATATCTCTTCCGGCATAATGCTTGAGAAAAACCTAACGGCTAAGTATTATTAATTTTGTTTGGTCGCCGTAACCACCAACTGACCGGTTTGCAATCCAGACACCACTTCCACTAAGCCTTCATCACCGCGTAAGCCTAAAACCACCGAGACTTCTTTAATCTGGCCATTTTCCAAAACCCGGACTAGTCTGGTGCCGTCAATTTCTCGCACCGCCCGGCTGGGAATGACTAAAACGTTGTCTTTTTTGGCGGTCATCGCTTCAACGTTAGCGGTCATACCGGGTTTAATTCTGTCAATTAAAACTGAAACGTTTTGAGGCTGTTCAACCGATAAGCCAACCGTCACTTTATAATAAATCACGTCCTGAATTTCGGTTTGAGCCGGATTAATGTGAGTGACGCTGCCGGCAAAGATTTCCTCGTCGGAAAAAGCGTCTAAAGTGATAGTGACCTCGTTGCCGACCGACATTTTACTGATGTCAGACTCCGGAATGTCCACTTCAATTTCTTTGTCACCGATCGCCAGCATTTCAATGGTCGGTTGGCTAAGCGTGGTTTGTTCTCCGACTTCAAAATTAATTTCGGTGATTACCCCGTCAATTGGCGCCCGGATGATTGTTTCTTCGTAGCGATCTTGAGCCAAAGCCAAATCGGCCAAAGCCTTTTGGACCCGGGCTTGATACAAAGCAATGTCTTCGGATCGGGTGGCGGCCTGTTTCAGATCCAAATCCGCCTGGGCTTTGGCTAAACTTTTTTCCGCCGCGCTGATGGCGTTTTGGGCCTCTTCAACCTTAGTCTGATAATCGAGGCGAGCGTTAACTAGAACCTGCTTCGCCGTCTGAAGAGAATCAATGCTACTGTTGGTGGTATTCCTTTCGCTATTGACATCAGCTTTTAAAGTATCCAGCTTGGTCTGGGTTAAAACGGAAGTAACGGTAACGTAGCTTAAAAGAGAGCCGAGATTTTCTACCATCGTGCGAACGCTTGATAAAGCGCTTAAAGTGACATTCATGGCTAGATCGACGTTGATTTCATTTTTCTCAAGCTGGGCTCGATTACTGTCTGTCTCGGCTTCATTAACCTGCTTCAAAGCCAAATTATAGCTGTCTTGAGTTTTCACTTCTAAAGCGTTGTTGTAAGTGGCAAAATTATCGGCGTCGCCCTCAAAATTAAAAGCGTCGTCAACCACCTGCAAAGAAATTTTAGCCTGGGTTAGCGCGGCTTCAATCTCGCTTAAAGCGGTTTCCTGTTTGTTAATCACCACCTGCAAATAGGTTTTTTCTGTGGCGGTTAAATCCGATTTCACACTGATTAAATTAATTTGGGCTTGGTCTCGGGACGCCTGAGCCACGGCGATTTCTTGAGGCGTGGCCCCGGCCACGACTTTAGCCAAAGAAGCTCTGGCTTCCAATAGATCTGCCTGGGCCCGACCAACCGATATTTGTAAGTCAGTGGCCTTGAGTTGAGCCAAAATTTGATTGGTCTTCACCGCATCGCCTTTTTTAACGTTGACGGTTTGGAGTTTGCCGGCGTTTTTAAAATTCAGTTCAATTTCGGAAGCGGATTTTACCTGTCCGGTGGCCGCCACCGTCTGAACAATACTGGCAATTTTAGCCGGCTCGGTCGTGTACTCCACTTGGCCGCTCTTGTTTAAACTGGCCGCCACCAAACCGCCGACAATCACAACGCCTAAAACCACCCAAAAAATTTTTGATTTGATTAATTTCTTCATATCTTTTTAAAAATTTTAATTCGAGAAAAGATTAGGATAATCCGAACAGATACCGTCAATACCTAAACTGGTAAGGTGATTGATATCTTCAAGGTTATTGACGGTCCAGACAATCACTTTAAGCTGACGGCGATGGGCGTCAATAACAAAATTCTTATCAGCGTACTGCCAGGCTAAATTGATATATTGCGCCGGCAGTTTAGCGGCAAATTCAGCATAGCCAATGGGCTTTGTCTCCAGACTTGGCCCTAATCTGAATTTCTGGCTCAATCTGCTAAATTCCGTCAGCTGATGATGGTCAAAAGAAACAATGATAAAATCCTCGTAAAAATATTTTTTCTGATTAATATAACTTTGGAGAATTTTATAGACCGGCTTAGCCGTGCTTTCTCCCTTCAGCTCAAGCATGACGCCGACTCGGCGGTTGATTAAATCCAGGGCCTCGGCTAAGGTAGGAATTGCTTGACCCTGGCCGGCGTCTAAAGCCTGAAGCTGGCTTAAAGTCATTTGGGTAACTTGGCCGGTGCCATTGGTTGTCCGGTCAACTTCTTGATCATGAATAATCACAACTTCCCCGCTTTGACAAAGATGGACGTCAAACTCAACCATGTCTACGCCTAGGTCAATAGCTTTTTGTAAAGACAATAAGGTGTTTTCCGGCGCCAGCCCAGCCGCGCCGCGATGACCGATCTTTAGCATTGTAGTCTTTTTAATTACTCTGGCATTTTAACAAAAAATCAGCAAAATATCAAGGATTCTTCCCTAAAAAAGAAATATGGCGAAAAGTTAATTAAAGAATCTCCCTCTTAATTTAAGAGGGGTTCAGGGGAGTTATCATGGCATTTTCTATCAAAGGACTTTGAGAAAAACTGCAAGAGGAGCTGGGATAACCCCCTCTATCTCCCCCTTATATTAAGGGGGAGATAATAATAAAGATGACACAATTTAAAAAAATACGCCGAGATCCCAGGTGGAATCTCGGCATTGACCGACAATTGAGTCAGAAAAAATAGAGCGGCGATACGCTTATGGTAGCATTGGCGGCGGAATCGAGCCGACCGGAAGAGCGCAGGCGCTGCGGGTATCGACCCAAGCGATCTGGAGCCGGTCACCCGGCTTGAGATTTTCGGGTACGAAAAGGGCTTTGCCCTTACCGCCATTCAAACCCTCGTCGCCTTGAAAGGCCAGACGAAATTGGTTCGGCTCATTGCCCTCGAGATCCGGCAGCAAACGGAGAAGATTGGGAGTTTTGGCGTGTTCGCCACTTTCTCCAACCTTGGTTGAGCGCTCGATGCGCACTGGACCGGAAGGAATTGAGAATACCTCCCCGGGTTTAAGGATCAAAAACATTGACATCGTCAGCAAGCCTCCTTGCCATTATAGAGTTGGGTTTCAGCACCAGGCTTTAGTGCTAATCATTTATTTGTACTACAAATTGAATTGATTGTCAAACCAAAAAGGGCTCTCCATTAAGCCCATCAAGTGTCATCGCGAGGGCGAAGCCCGTGGCGATCCCTTCAGTACATAACATGAGATTGATTCGTTCCCCGCCAGAGCGGGGTCCTCGCAATGACACTCTCATTAGTTACTTAATAAACCCGCCGGCTTGGAGTTGCCAGAGTTTTTGATATAAGCCGCCAATTTTCTGACTCAGCACTTCGTGGCTGCCCTCTTCGACAATGCCGGTTTGGTCAATGACCACAATCCGATCCATTTTTTTGATTGTGGAAAGCCGGTGCGCCACCACAATCACGGTTTTATTTTCCATCAGCTTGCTTAGAGCGTCCTGAATCAAATGTTCAGATTCGGAGTCCAAGCTGGAAGTGGCCTCATCCAAAATTAAAATCGGCGAACTGCGCAGAATCGCCCGGGCAATAGCCACCCGCTGCCGTTCGCCGCCGGAGAGTTTAATCCCCCGCTCACCGACGTAAGTCTCGTAGCCCTGAGCCAAAGAAATAATAAATTCATGGCAATGGGCGGCCTGGGCCGCGGCCAAAACTTCGGCGTCAGTCGCCTCCGGCCGGCCATAACGGATATTTTCCATCAAAGTCTGGTGAAATAAAATCGGATCCTGGGGCACTAAGCTGACACTGTGCCACAAACTTTCCTGAGTCACCTTGGCAATGTCTTGACCGTCAATTAAAATTTGGCCAGCCGTGACGTCATGCATCCGGAGTAATAATTTGACTACCGTGGTTTTGCCCGCGCCGGACGGACCAATTAAAGCCAACCGCTCACTGGGCTTAACCGCTAAGCTAAAATTTTTAAGCACCGACCGGGTGGCATGATAATTGAAAGTAACTTTTTTAAATTCAATCCGGCCGGCCGGAACTTTTAATTCCTGGGCGTCAACCACGTCAACAATGTCATGGGGGGTATTTAAAATCACGGTCATTTCTTCAGCGTCAGCCAAGTGCTCGTAAATTTCCCGGACCACCCGGCCAAAATCCCAAATCCGCATAAAAATATTGAGCAAGTAAGTCTGGATTAAAACAAAATCACCAACCGTTAAAATACCCCGCTGCCAAAGTTTGATTGCCCCGTAAAAAACGCCGATTTCCAAAACAATGATTAAAAATCCCTGAACCGCTTCAATAATATTGCCTAAGTTCCAGGTGAAGCGCTGCAACCGGCGCAATACTTCGGTCACCTGGGCAAACCGGCTTAATTCCCGGCGATAGCCGTTAAAAAGCATGACATTGGTGTGATTGGTGATAGTATCGGCTAACACGGCCGTAGTTTCGGTTTCCGCTTCCGAGCGCTTGATGTCGTAGCGCAGTTTGTATTTGGTAAAAGCCCAGTTAATGGCTAAAAAGATAACGACCCAGATTAAAACCGCCAAACCCAAAAAAGCGTTTTTTTGAAACAAAACAAAATCGATAATGGTAATATGGATAGTCAACGGCAAAAGATGCCAGAGGATTTTATCGGTGATAATCCTGAAAGCGTTGACAAACCACTTGACGCGCTTGACCAAAGAACCGACAAAATTATTGTTAAAGTAAGAAAAAGAATGCCGATGGAGATAAGCAAAACAGTGATTGGATAAATCCGCCATCACTTTGGGCAAAAAGTAACTGTCCAAAAAAGTCGCGGCTCGCCAAAAAAGCCACTCAACCAAATTCAAAATTGCGATCACGACTAAAATTGAAATTAAGCTTTGGCTGACGACCTCTACCGGCTGGCCGCTGGCCAACGCGTCAAAAAAATCCTTGAAAAAAAGCGGGATAACAACAGCCGTGACGGCCGCGGCGGCAATAAAAAAAACCAACAAAAAACCGGCCAGGCGATAATGCCGGGCATACTGCCAATAAGTCTTAAAAGTTTTTCTGGTGTTATCTTTCATCGGGTTTTGCTAAAAATGAGAAATCGCCTCTAAGGCGATTAAGCTAAAAAAGCGGCGCTTATAATATAGCAAAATTAAGCAATAAATTCAACCTTCTGAAAACGCCAATCCGATAAGGCAAAAAACAGCGGTAACTCTTTATTAATGTGTCATTGCGAGGAACGAACGGCAGTGAGCGACGAAGCAATCCAGTGTTTTTTGGTATATTCTCAGTGGGATTGCTTCGCCCCGATAAATCGGGGCTCGCAATGACAAACAAAAAATTCAAGTCCTGAACAATGAAAAACGGTATGCAGATGATGAGATACATAGGTAACACCCCCAGAATGCCTAAGATGGTAAAATAACGGGGTAAACATA
>Ga0155034_120_pt2 | contig 36232 bp, 34 predicted proteins | sample RifCSPhighO2_01_FD_106002 | JGI IMG/M metagenome (GOLD analysis project Ga0155034, IMG submission 106002) | Candidatus Buchananbacteria bacterium RIFCSPHIGHO2_01_FULL_44_11 | reverse complement strand
GGCGGAAAATATCGGCGCGATGATTTTGGGTATCGCCCTTTACCCGGTTTTTGGCATCAACGGTATAATTTTTCCTTTAACCGCCCGGGCGTTTGGCTTAGTGGCTTCGGTTATCGGTGTTATGAGCGTTAAAATCAAAGAAGAGGAAGACCCGATGAAAGGACTAAACCGCGGTTATTTTGTTACCAGTATTCTATCAGCCATTGGTTTTGCCGCGGCGACCTACCTCATGTTGGGCCAATATTGGTTTTGGTTTTTCTTGGCTGGCTTGGTTGGTATCGCCACCAGTTTTGCCTTTGTTTATATCACCCAATATTACACCGAATACCGTTATCGGCCAGTCAAAGAAATTGCTAAAGCCTCCGAAACCGGTCCGGCGACTAACATTATTTCCGGTCTGGCTGTTGGCATGGAAAGCACCGGCCTGCCGGTCTTAGTGATTTCCGTCGCTTTATTTACCGCCTACTTTTTAGGCAAACTTTCCGGTTTGGACAGCGGCGGTTTGTACGGAACAGCCGTGGCGACAATGGGTATGCTGGCGACCGCCGGTTATATTTTGGCCATGGATAATTTTGGTCCGATTACCGACAACGCCGGCGGGATTGTGGAAATGTCTAAATCCGAAGAATCAATCCGGCGGCGGACCGATCGGCTGGACGCGGTTGGTAATACCACTAAAGCCTTAACCAAAGGCTATGCCGTTGGTTCGGCGGCTTTGGCGGCTTTTTTACTTTTCTCCGCTTATTTACAAGAGGTAGATTTGGTCAGCGTGGATCTGGCTAAACCGGTTGTTTTTATCGGCGGTTTAATTGGCGCGGCACTGGTTTTTGTTTTTTCGGCTTTTGCCATCCGGGCAGTCGGCCGAGCGGCTTACTATATCATCAACGACGTTCGTCAGCAGTTTAAAGAAAATCCCGGCATTATGGCTGGGACCCAAAAACCCGATTACGCCCGTTCGGTTGACATCTGTACCCGCGGGGCTTTGAAAGAGATGATTTTACCTGGCGTAACCGCCGTCGTAGTCCCAACTGCGGTTGGCTTTATCTTGGGTCCAGAGGCGGTTGGCGCCACCTTGATGGTCGGCACTATCGCCGGCGTGGTTTTGGCATTGTTTTTGAATAACGGCGGTGGCGCTTGGGATAACGCCAAAAAATATATTGAGATGGGTGAGTACGGCGGCAAAGGTTCGTTTGCCCACAAAGCGGCGGTGGTCGGTGATACGGTCGGCGATCCGTGCAAAGATACGGCCGGACCATCGCTCCACGTCTTGATTAAGCTTTTGTCCACCCTAACCCTGGTTTTGGCGCCTCTATTTTTACTTCTCCATGGCATCTAAAATATTGAATAATAACGTCGGATCAAGGGTAGAGACGCACAATTGTGCGTCTCTACGTGTGTCCCGGCAGATGGGCGTGCGTCTCTACCCTTGACAAACTCAATCCTTTTTCTATACTGAAGCTATGTTGATTATTTGAAAAATTTTATTTTATTTTAGCTAAAATTTGTCGGTGGCTGAAATTTTGTTGGTCGCTGAAAATTAGCCTAATTAACATAAGAAAAAATGGCTGAGCAAAATAATCAGTCAGGCGGTTGGCAGCAAGGTTTGGCGTTGTTTATTCAGTTGTCCGGTTGGTTGGCTGGTCCGTTGATTATCGCTTTATTTTTAGGCCAGTGGCTGGACAGACGGTTTGCGACTGAGCCCTGGCTATTTTTACTGACCACCGCGATCGCTTTCGGCATAACGGTTTTTGGCATCAGCTTCCAGGCGATTAAGTATATCAAAACAATTGAAGAGCAGCTAAAAGATAAAAAAGATATTTATAAACAGGTAGACAATAATGACCGAACAAAAAACCGTTAATAATCTTAATGACGCTAATCAGGCCAACGCTTTGAATCAAGTAGCGGAAGCAGGGCAGTCAATCAGTCATGAGGCAACTTTGTTCGCTGAGCCAATTTTTCACGTCGGTCAGTTTACCGTCACCAATTCTTTGTTAACTGCCTGGGTGGCGATTTTTTTAATTATTGTCGGGTCTTTGATTATCCGGAGAAAGATTCGGTCAGTGCCGACCGGTATTCAGAATTACGTTGAAGTAATTTACGACGGCGCTTTGAATTTAGCCGATTCGGTTACCGGCTCCCGCCAAAAGTCAGTGAAGTTTTTGCCGGTAGTTTTGCCTTTATTCATTTTTATCTTACTGAACAATTGGTTGGGCATGCTGCCGGGGGTTGGTTCCATTGGTTTTATCGAGAAAGTTGGAGGCCAGTCGGTTTTTATTCCGTTTTTGCGCGGCGGCACGGCTGACTTAAACACCACTTTAGCCTTGGCGATTATGGCCGTAGTCTTAACCCATATTTTTGGTATCGTCATGACTAGCGCCTGGAGCCATTTGAATCGTTTTATCGGGCTGAATCTGCTATTGGAGATACCGCGCAAGGTTTTTAAAGATAAAGATTACACCGCCATTTTGGTTAATCCGATTAAATTTTTTGTCGGCTTAATTGAAATTATCGGCGAAGTGGCGAAAGTCGCTTCCTTGTCATTTCGGCTTTTCGGCAATATTTTTGCCGGTGAGGTGCTTTTGGGGGCGATGGCGGCAATCTTTGCTTATGCCCTGCCCATTCCGTTTTTATTTCTGGAAATTATTGTTGGTATTATTCAGGCTTTAATTTTTGCCATGTTGACCCTGGTATTTTTGACGGTGATGACAACCAGCCACGAAGAAGAAAGTCACGCCGGCTGAAAAGCTTAATCATTACTAATTAATTAGCGCCGCTTTAAAAGTTGGCGCTTAAAGGAGACCGATTTATGGATTTAACAATGTTGGCTAAGGCTTTAGCTATTGGACTTGGTTCAATCGCCCCGGGTTTAGCTATCGGCAAAATTGGCGCTCAGGCGATGGCCGCGATTGGCCGCAACCCCGAAGCTGCCGGTAAAATCTTGGTGCCGATGCTTTTAGCCTCGGCTTTCGCTGAAGCTATCGCCATTTACGCTTTGGTTATCGCTTTCTCAATCTAGTGCCTAGTCAGTCCGCTCCGGCGGACTGACGTCAGGTGTTAACCTTTATTTCCGATGGATTCCATTATTTCCACTTTTCATCTTGATTGGCAAATCATGATTGCCCAGTTAATTAACTTTAGCATCGTGGTTTTTGTGTTGTGGTTTTTTGTTTTCAAGCCCTTGGGCGCTAAAATGACGGAGCGGACCAAGACGATTGAAAAAAGCCTGGAAGAAGCTAAAGCCATTGCCGCCAATCTGCAACAGTCAGAAGAAAAAAAATTGGCCGCCATTAGGGCGGCTCAAGAGCAGGGACAGCAGCTGATTAACGAAGCCCGTCAGCTGGCCGACAGCGAGCGCCAGAAGTCTTTGGCGGCCACTCAGTCCGAAGTCAAAAAAATTGTTGAGGCGGGTAAAGTGCAGTTGAACCAGGAAAAGCAAAATGCGATCCTGGCGGTAAAAAAAGAAGCAGCCGATTTAGTGGTGGCGGCGACTAAAAAAGTTTTAACCGACATCATCACTCAGCCGATTGATGAAAAATTAGTGGCTCAGAGCCTGGCAAAAATCAAAACCGCCAAGCCGGGGGAGGCAGAATAAGTCTATGGCCATTCAAACTAAAAAATACGCCGCCGCCCTTTACCAGGCGGTTAAAGAAAGCCAGGGCAAAAAGCTGACCGAGGCGTTGGCGAATTTTGTCAAACTTTTAATTCAGAATCGTTTATTGGGTCAGGCGGATACGATTTTAGCTGATTTTAAAAAATATTATAACGAGCAAGAACAGATTACGGCGGTTGAGGTTTCAACCGCCCGGCCTTTGAGCCCAGCGATTGTTAAAGATTTAACCAAAAAATTTTCCTCTGCCCTGGGTCAAACCGTTGAGCTTAATTGTCAGGTTAACCCAGAGCTCTGCGGCGGCGCCGTTTTTCGGATCGGCGATTATTTAATTGACGGCAGCGTGGCACATCGTTTAAATACTTTGCGTCAAAAAATTTATAGCAATCAATCTTAATTTATCAAATTACTATTCCGTCTGCCCCGTTAGAAATTTTAATTACGGGGTTAAAAATATTATAAGTCAGTCCAAATTTTAAAACAGTTTATGTAGTTAACATATTAATTTCTAACGGGGTATGAATAAAGATCAAATTATTGAAGCGATTAAGCAACAGATCCAGGATTATCAATCAACCGTCAAGGTGGCTAAAGTCGGCACGGTGATTGAAGCTGGTGATGGCATCGCTAAAATTTCCGGCTTGGGCGAAGTGATGGCTTCAGAGATGCTTGACTTCGGTCATAATGTTTTTGGCGTCGCCTTGAACTTAGAGGCGGACTTTGTCGGTGCCATGATTTTGGGCGAAAGTAAAGACATTAAAGAAGGAGACGTGGTTGAAAGTACTGGCCGGATTTTAGAAGTGCCGGTAGGCGAAGCGGTCATTGGCCGAGTCGTTAACCCCTTAGGCCAGCCGCTGGACGGCAAAGGTGAAATTAAGACCAAAACTTTTTATCCGGTGGAAAAAATCGCGCCCCGAGTCATTACCCGGCAGCAGGTTACTACGCCGCTTCAGACCGGCGTCATTGCCATTGACGCGATGATTCCGATCGGCCGCGGCCAGCGCGAATTGATTATCGGCGACCGGCAAACCGGCAAAACCGCTTTAGTCATTGACGCGATCATTAATCAAAAAGGTCAGGATGTTACCTGCATCTACGTGGCCATTGGCCAAAAAGACGCCAAAATCGCCAGAATCGTGACGGAACTGGCAAGCCGCGGAGCAATGGAGTATACCACTGTGGTCGTGGCTGGCGCCGCCGACCCGGCCGCCTTGCTTTATCTGGCGCCGTTTGCCGGCTGCTCAATGGGTGAATATTTCATGGATCAAGGTAAAGACGTTTTGGTTGTTTATGACGATTTATCCAAGCAAGCCGTGGCTTACCGCCAGATTTCGCTGCTCTTAAAACGGCCACCGGGCCGCGAGGCTTACCCCGGCGATATTTTTTATCTTCACTCTCGGCTCCTGGAACGGGCCGCTCGGTTGAACAAAGATTACGGCGGCGGTTCTTTGACCGCTTTGCCGATTATTGAAACCCAGGCCGGCGATATTTCCGCCTACATCCCGACTAACGTTATTTCCATTACTGATGGCCAGATCTTTTTGGAAAGTGATTTGTTTTATCAAGGCATTCGGCCGGCGATTAATACCGGTCTGTCAGTTTCCCGGGTCGGTTCGGCCGCCCAAATCAAAGCGATGAAAAAAGTGGCGGGCCGCCTCAAGCTGGATATGGCCCAGTTCCGTGAGCTGGCCGCTTTTTCTCAATTTGGCTCAGACCTGGACGAAGCGACCAAAAATCAGATTAACCGTGGCCAGCGCCTGACGGAAATTTTAAAGCAGGGTCAATACCAGCCGTTGCCGGTAGTTGATCAGGTGGTGATTCTTTACGCCGCACTGAACGGTTATATCGATGAGGTGGCAATAGAAAAAGTGAAAGATTTCCAGCAGGGATTGCTTGATTTTTGTGCGGCTCATGGCACAAAGGTTATGGCGGAATTGGCCAAAGAAAAACAGCTGACGGAAAGCATTGAAAAAGACTTAAAGAAATTGATTAGTGATTTTAAGGCGACTTTCAAAAATTAATTTGATTGGCAGTTATGGCGGTTTCGACTAAAATAATCAAAAAGCGGATTCGCTCAATCGGTAATACCAAAAAGATTACCCGGGCGATGGAAATGGTGGCGGCGACAAAAATGCGCAAAGCGGTTAACGCCGTTTTGGCTTCCCGGCCTTACGCTTTTGACATCTGGGCGATGGTGATGAATTTAATTTCCCGGCTGGAGATAAAAAAACATCCTTTGCTGACGCCAAAATCCGAGGCGAAAAAAGTTGCCATTATTTTAGTCACTTCCAACCGTGGTCTTTGCGGCGGCTTTAACAGCCAGATTGTCAGTCGGGCGCTGAAATTAGCCGATCAGGCGGAAACGGCAGTTGAGTGGCTGGCGATTGGCCGCTGGGGTGCGGAATTTTTAGCCCGGAGCGGCAAAAAGTTGGTGGCGGTATTTGAAAAGCCGGACGTAATTTTAACGACTTCAGAAATCTCCGCTTTAGTCAAAGCGGTTACCGGCAGCTTTGTTGATGGCACTTATCAAAAAGTTTTTGTCGCTTACACTGATTTTTATTCCGCCCTGGTTCAAAAGCCGCGGCTAAAACAGCTTTTGCCGCTTGAACCTTTGGCTGACGCCGAGCTGGGTCAAGTTGGCCAAGCCAGTGCCCCTCAGCCGGCGGCGGAAAAGAATTTTGAATATCTTTTTGAACCCACACCGCAAATTGTTTTTAACGAACTTTTACCCCATTTAGTGACCGTCCAACTTTATCAAGCAATGCTGGAATCAACCGCGTCCGAGCATTCGGCCCGGATGATGGCCATGAAAAACGCGACCAATGCCGCGGCTGATATGATCGATGACCTGACGCTAGCTTTTAACCAGGCTCGCCAGGCAGCGATCACTCGGGAAATCGCCGAAATTACCGGCGGTAAAGCCGCTTTAGAAGCCGCTTAATGATTAATTAATTTTTTTCAATTCATATGGTTAATATCGGTACAATTAAAAGAATCATCGGTCCGGTGGTTGATGTTTTTTTCTCGGAAAATCTGCCGGCGATTTACAATGCCCTGGCGGTTAAAAACGGCTCAGCGGATTTGGTTTTGGAAGTTCAGCAGCATTTGGGCGGCAATTTAGTCCGGGCCGTGGCCTTGGGTCCAACTGACGGTTTAGCCCGCGGTCTATCAGTCAAAGACACGGGACAGCCGATTAGCGTGCCGGTCGGACCGCAGACTTTGGGTCGGATTTTTAATGTTTTAGGTGAGCCGATCGACGACAAAGAACCGGTCAAAACCAAAGAGACCTGGCCGATCCATCGCTTGGCGCCGACTTTCAGCGAGCAATCCAATAAAGTGGAAATTTTTGAGACCGGCATTAAAGTGATTGATTTAATTTGTCCTTTTGTCCGCGGCGGTAAAGTCGGTTTGTTCGGCGGCGCCGGCGTAGGCAAGACGGTTATCATTCAGGAGTTGATTCGCAATATCGCCTCCGAACACGGCGGCTATTCGGTTTTTGCCGGGGTCGGCGAGCGGACCAGAGAAGGCAATGATTTGTACCGGGAAATGACCGAATCGGGCGTGATTAAAAACACGACCATGGTTTTTGGTCAAATGAACGAACCGCCGGGCGCCCGGCTGCGCGTTGGTCTTTCCGCTCTGACCATGGCGGAATATTTCCGCGATGTGGAGAATAAAGATATTTTGCTTTTTATTGATAATATCTTTCGTTTCACTCAGGCCGGTTCGGAAGTCTCCGCTCTCTTGGGCCGGATTCCGTCAGCGGTCGGTTATCAGCCGACTTTGGCGACCGAAATGGGTGAACTCCAGGAAAGAATCACCACCACCCAAAAAGGTTCCATCACTTCAGTCCAGGCGGTTTACGTACCGGCCGACGACTTAACCGATCCGGCGCCGGCTACGACTTTCGCTCACTTGGATTCTACGGTTGTCTTGTCGCGCAGTTTGTCGGAATTAGGCATCTACCCGGCGGTGGATCCATTAGATTCTTCATCCACCATTCTTGATCCGCGGATTATCGGTCAAGACCATTATCAGACCGCCCGAACCGTTCAGCGGGTATTGCAGCGTTACAAGGATTTGCAGGATATCATCGCCATTTTGGGCATGGAAGAACTGTCTGCCGAGGATAAATTAACCGTCTCCCGCGCCAGAAAAATTCAGAGATTTTTGTCTCAGCCTTTCTTTGTCGCCGAGACTTTCACCGGCCAAAGCGGCAAATACGTTCCCTTGGCGGAAACGATCAAAGGCTTTAAGGCAATTTTAGCCGGAGAGTATGATGCCGTGCCGGAGCAGGATTTTTACATGAAAGGCAGTATCGCCGAAATCAAAAAGTAATTGAGCTTTTAGCCGTCAGCTTTTAGGGCATAGTTTATTACCTTCTACAAGCTATCACCGCCACGGCGGGATCCCGCCTTCGTTTAAAAATAAATTATTGTGGCGGGACAAGCTACAAACTACAAGCTAATTATGCCTAAAATCAAATTCAAAATCGTGACCCCAGAGCGCTTGGTTTACCAAAAAGACGTTGACCAAGTGACTTTGCCGACTAAAACCGGGGAAATTACAGTTTTGCCCAATCACATTCCTTTGGTTGCTTTGCTGGCGGCCGGGGAACTGGTGGCAAAAGTTGACGGCCAAGAATTACCCATGGCCGTTTCCCGCGGTTTTATTGAAGTAGGTAAAAATTCAGTCACGGTTCTGACCCAGACGGCGGAAGGAGTAGAAGAAATTGACGAGTTGAGAGCCCAGGCAGCGGTTGAGCGGGCAAAAAAATTACTCCAGGACGTTAAGAATAAAGAAGCGGTTGAATATACGGCTTTGGCCGGTAAAATTGAAAAAGAACTGGCTCGGCTTAAAGTGGTCAGAAGAAGAAAACATACCCACCAGCCGACTATTAAATCAGAGTAATATTCTCCCTTTCTCAAAGGGAGTACCCGGAGGGGGAGGGATTCGCTCCCTTTCTCAAAGGGAGTACCCGGAGGGGGAGGGATTTGTGAAACTACACTACGAAAACTATCTCAATTCATATGCCAAAAAGTTGCGTCAAGCCGGCAATCTTTCCGAAGTTTTTTTGTGGCAAGAGTTGAAAAAAGACAAACTGGGCTATCGTTTTTTGCGCCAGAGACCGATAGGAAAGTACATCGTAGATTTTTATTGCCATTCATTGAATTTGGCAATTGAGATTGACGGCGCTGCCAGTCATAACGATAGAGTTAAAGAAGATGAGATAAGACAAAAAGCCCTTGAAGAGTTTGGGGTAAGAGTAATAAGATTTAAGGACGCCGATGTTAGGTCTAATTTAGAAGGTGTGCTTGAGGGGATAAAAGCGGAAATCCTCCGGCTCGCAAGCTCGCCACCTCCTTTAAGAAAGGAGGCATAAAAGAAACTTATGTCCCACATTTGCCAAGCTTTGGTTTTCCGCTGTATTGATTTTCGGCTGCGGCCGGGTGAACGGTCTGACCTTTTAGCCGGCGTTGGTTATCCCGGTGACAGCTATGACTTAGTGTCTTTAGCCGGTTCAGCCAAAGACATTTTGTCTGACCAGCCTGGAGAAGTGGCGATGATCAAAAAACAAATCAGCATTTCACTGCGACTCCACCAAATCAAAGAAGTGATAATTTTACTTCATGACAATTGCGGCGCTTATGCCATTGCTGACGCTGAGGCCGAGCGGCAAAAACAAGTAGCTGATTTGGCCAAAATCAAAGAAATAATTAACCAGGAATTTCCCAGTCTGGGTGTTAAAAGTTTTATTATTCAAGGTACGGCCACCGGCAATTTGAGCTTGGTGCCAATCAGCTAACTGAGTAAAAATTAAGTCAGATCAGACAGCCGACTGAAAACAATTCAGTTGGTTTTTTTAGTTTACGATTGACCCCGCACCTTTTCTTCACCTGTCATTCCGGACCTGATCCGGAATCTGCAGATCCTGAATTCACCGCCTGAGGCGGGATCCTCGATTTTTCACCAAATCGGAGATTTGGGAAAAATCGGGACAAGTTCAGGATGACCCTAAGAAGCTAGAAAAGGTGTGGGGTTGACGATTCAAGTTATTTGTGCTACTATATAGCTAACCTTATTTTCCCAATTCTGTTTCTGGAGGATTGCATGAAAGACTTACGCGATCGCTCATTACCAAGCGATGACCAAAAGCCAGCTCAAGGCGACAAGCAAAACCGCCAAGACACGGCTTTCGCCGACCATCGGGCGCCCAACGCCGCGCCTTTCGTACCGCCGGTATGCATTGCCGGCACGCCTTGGCCGGTCAGGTCTCCGTATTTGGCCGGCTGACTCTCAGCCGATCGTCTTTCGGGCTTAATTGCCCATGCTCCCTGCCTTCTCGGCCTGCTTTCCGCGGGTCGATTTTTTTATTTTTATGTCCCCAAAAGGTATCCCCCCCCTAATTTAAGAGGGGCTAGGCCTGCCCGCCAAAGCGAAGCGCAGGCGGGGGAGTTATCAAAGCCAGGATAACTCCCTCCCTGCCTGCCGAAGCTCAAGAATGTCTCAGGATTCGGCGCAGGCAGGCGTCTCCCTCTTACACTAAGAGGGAGAGAATGCCCTGCTCTCTGCCTTCCCGGCCTACTTTCTCGCGGGCCGGTTTTTTATTTTTACCGCCAGAATCCCTGTCTTAGTAGATTTCTTTCAGAAAAGGGTGAATGGCGATTGTAAAAATAACCCCGCACTAATTCAAAAGGTTAGACTTAAAGCCTAACCAAATTAAGCTGAAGGCGACTTCGCGCGAAGTTTTCAAAAAATATCCTCATGATTTGTTCGCGGAATTTAGTGCGGGGTTTAGCATCAAACCCCAACCACACTTACAATCAATGACAATTTAAAAACTCCTCAAAAATAAAAATCCCACGAAAGAGAGTCTAAATTCAACTAGTCTCAAGACAATCGTGGAATTTAGTACGGGGTTTATTTATCAGGTTGACTTTTTTATAGCCAAAAGGTAAGTTGTTACTAATAAAGGAGGGCTAATTCAGGCGCTCTTTTGACAATTCACTGGAAAGGAGAAGTCTAGTGGAGCTTTACAAGCAACAATTCATTGAGTTCATGGTCAATGCCGGTGCATTGCAATTCGGCGATTTTACTCTCAGAAGCGGCCGAAAAGCTCCGTTTTTCATGAACACCGGTCATTTTGACACCGGCGTAAAACTGCGTCGTTTGGGGCATTTCTACGCCCAAGCGGTAGTCAATCTGATCGGCCCTCACTTCCATTGCCTGTTTGGACCGGCGTACAAGGGCATTTCCCTGGCGTCGGCTACGGCAATCGCCCTAGCCGAAAATTATGACCTAGACGTGGCGGTCACGTTCAATCGCAAAGAAGCCAAGGATCACGGCGAGGGCGGCAATCTCATTGGTTGCAAACTCCAAAACGGCGAGCGAGTAGTCATTATTGACGACGTGACCACTTCTGGCACGTCAGTCCGCGAGTCAATTGAGATTTTGCGCGTCGCGGCCAAAGTCGAGGTGGCTGGCGTGATCGTCTCAGTCGATCGGCAGGAGCGCAGTCTTGACTCTGACAAGAGCGCCTTATCCGCACTGCGCGATGAGCTTGGTATCAAGGTTGGCGCTATTGTTACGCTTGATGATATCGTCGACCACTTACACAACCGCGTGGACGAAGAAAATCATATCATGATGGATGATGCAGTCTTTGCCGCCATCCAAGCCTATCGGGCGAAGTATGGCGCCAAGTAAGATCAAGTAGTCCGAGAAGTAATCATCCAGGCCATAGGCCGGATTCATTCTAGAACGAGAGGTGCACTAATGGAACCGAACAGCTCATCGTCAATCACCGAACGGCTGTTGGCAGCCCAATGGCAGAGAAATTCCCATCTATGTATTGGGCTGGATCTGGACTGCCGGAAGCTTCCCAAGGGCATTGCGCCCACACCGAGAGGTCTGCTGGAATTCGGCCAGACGATCGTTGAAGCGACGGCCGAGTTCGGCTGCTGTTTTAAGCCGAACCTGGCGTTCTGGTCGGCCATCGGCGCCGAGAATGAACTGGCAAATCTGTTTGGCTTTATCCAGAAGTGCTCCGGTCTGCCGACCATCCTGGACGGTAAGTACGGCGACATCGGCAATACCGGTGAGATGCAGGTCATGACCGCTCTTAAACGCTTCCAGGCAGATGCGGTCACAGTTAATGCCTCGCTTGGTACCGATATCCTGGATCCATGGCTCAACGCCGGATTGCAGTACCTCGTCTTCGCCTTGTGCCATACCAGTAACCCCAAAGCCGCCGTCTTCCAAGAAGCCATCGTTCGTGAAGAAGACGGTACGGAGATGGCCATGTTCCGTAAGATGGCCAGGGACATCATGCAATGCCAGACTGACAAATCGGCTCGGCTCGGTTTGGTGATGGGCGCCACCTTCCCCAAGCAGATCGGTGAATTGGTGGATTTGATTCCACCCAGCACCTGGCTGCTGATTCCGGCTATTGGAAAGCAGGGTGCGATGTCCTGGAGACCATCAGACAGGCCAAGCAATTCAACTTCGTGGTCAACGTCAGCCGTGCCATCCACAACGCTTCCGACGGAGCTGATTTCGCTGAAATGGCGGCGAAGAAAGCCCGCGAGTATCGGGATCAAATCAACGAAGCCCTGGCCGCTTAAGCCCGCCTTTCTATGTTCTGTTCTCTTGGTTCATTCATTTTCGTTCCCCGCGCGGATGCCTATCTTGCGCGGATTTTTTTATTTTTACATTTTGTGTGTTACAAAAAAATACGTAGAGACACAAGATTTTGTGTCTCTACGTATTTGGTATATGTAAAAATAAAAAAAATCCCCAGCCGAGTGGCGGGGAAAAGGGTGCTGATGATGGTTGCTTTTGGCTTGGTCGCCGGGATTGTTCTCGGCAGTGGCGTGGGAGTATGGGGGGCTGTGATCGCCAACTTGACGAAGACATGAATTTCATAAATCAGGATGGCTGATCTTTTCTGGCTGTCTGGCTGAGGCACGGTTTGGAGGGATCGGAAATCCCGAGTGGTGTAAAATCCTCTGACGTCTGGCCGCTGGACTTTGGCCCGGACCTGCCTCATCAGCAGTTCGCATACTACGTTTATCCGCTGATCAGCTTGCCGGCGCAAGTCGGTGACCGTCACCGTGGTGGTGGTCGGGATATTGTTGATGACGACCGGGTACATCCCCGCTGTGACTTCCGAGAAGCAGACATCCAGAGGAATCAATCCGAATTCATTGGTTGCCGCTGGCGGCCGACTGGGTGTAAGGCCCTGATCCAACTCCGGCTGGCGCTTGAGGCTCGGCGGGCCGAAGTGGCTGCAGCCCAGGCCGGTGGCTAAAATTGTCAGCAGGGTTAAAGAGCGGAATAATCGCATGGTTTGCCCTCCAGGCTAGAATTGAACAACGAATTAGCTTTACCTTACTCTGACAGTAATGGCTTGTCAATTCTGCGTTGTCGGTTATGGTGGTTTTTGTTACAATATTGTTATGGCTTTAAACTTAGAAAACCTTAATCCCGAGCAGAGAAAAGCGGTCACTCACCAAGAAGGGCCTCTTTTAATTGTGGCCGGGGCTGGCACAGGCAAAACCACGGTGATTACCCAGCGGATCGCCTGGCTGATTGAACAGAAAATGGCCAAAAGCAATGAAATTTTATCTTTGACTTTTACCGACAAAGCCGCCGGGGAAATGGAAGAACGAATTGATCGGCTTTTGCCTTATGGCTATTTGGATCTTTGGGTTTCCACCTTTCACTCTTTTGCTGAGCGGATTTTAAAAGAGAACGCTTTAGAGATTGGCTTGCCCAACAATTTTAAGGTTTTAGACCAAACCGAACAGTGGCTGCTGGTCCGGGAAAATTTGGACCGATTTGAGCTGGATTACTACAAGCCATTGGGCAATCCGACGAAATTCATTCACAGTTTGATCAAGTTTTTTTCCCGGGCAAAAGACGACGACGTCAGTCCGGCCGACTATCTTAAATACGCCGAAGACTTGAAACTCAACACCGATTCGGCTGAGCTGATTAAAGATTTTGTTGAGCCGGAAATTTTAAAGTCACTGACTAAAAAAGAAAGAAAAGAATTCATCGCCCAGGAAATTAAAAAAACTCAAGAAGTGGCCGACGCTTACCACACTTATCAGCAGCTACTTCTGGAAAACCAGGCGTTTGATTTCGGCGACCTGATTACTTATTGTTTAAAATTGTTTAAAGACCGGCCGGCGGTTTTAGCCAAATATCGCCGGCAGTTTAAGCATGTCTTAGTTGATGAATTCCAAGACACCAATTATGCCCAGTATGAACTGATTAAATTGCTGGCCGCGCCGCAAAATAACATCACCGTTGTCGGCGACGACGACCAATCGATTTATAAATTCCGCGGCGCTTCGGTTTCTAACATTTTGGAATTTAAAAAGGATTATCCAGCGGCCAAAGAAGTCTTTTTGATTAAAAACTACCGCTCAACCCAAAACATTCTGGATTTGTCCTATCAATTTATTCAGCAAAATAACCCTGATCGGCTGGAAGTCAAACTGGCCAAAAATTCAGCCAAAAAACTGTCCAAAGAACTCAAAAGTCAAAATGACCAAAAAGGCGTAATTGAGCACCTGCATTACCGGACCGGGGAAGAAGAAGTCGCCGGCGTGGTTAAAAGAATCGCCGAGCTTAAAGAACTTGATAAAGAAGCCGATTGGAACGATTTTGCCATTTTAGCCCGGACCAATGAAGTCGCCAATTCCTTTGCTTTGGGTTTGGGTCAGACAAACATTCCTTATCGGTTCTTAGCTTCGCGCGGCTTATACACTAAGCCGATTATTCTGGACGTTTTAGCCTATTTTCGGCTGCTGGACGATTACCATGAAAGTCAGGCGGTTTACCGGATTTTGAATTCGTCGGTCATGGGTTTCAGTCATCAGGAGTTGGTTCAGCTTAATTACTGGGCAAAACGCAAGGGTTACTCGCTTTTTTCCATTTTATCTCAGCCGGAAGTCAGACAAAAATCCAGCTCGGAAATTCGCGAAAAGATTGATAAATTTTTAGGCCTGGTTAATCGTCATAGCCAGTTAGCCAAGAGCCGACCGGCCAGTGAAGTTTTTTTGGCTTTTTTGAAAGACACCGGCTATCTGGATTTAATCACCCGGTCAGAGACAACAGAAATGCTTCATGCCACCAACTATTTGAATCAGTTTTATAAAAAGATCAATGAGTTTGAAAAGTCGTTTGCTGAAAAATCGGTCAAGCATTTTTTGCAGATGATTGACTTGGAACTGGAAGCGGGGGAAACCGGCTCTTTAACTCAGGATCTGGAAGACGGACCGGACGCGGTCAAAGTGATTACAGTCCATGCCGCCAAGGGTTTGGAGTTTAAATATGTTTTTATCGTTAATCTGGTTGACCGCCGTTTTCCCATTGACGACCGGTCCGACCCGATTACTTTGCCCGATTCGCTGATTAAAGAGATTTTGCCTGAGGGTGATGCTCATCTCCAGGAAGAGCGGCGGCTTTTTTACGTCGCCATGACCCGGGCCAAAAAGGGTTTGTTTTTGACCAGCGCGGTTGATTACGGCGGTCAGCGCAAAAAGCGTCCGTCCATTTTTTTGCATGAACTCGGTTCGGTCGGCTTAAAGCTCGTGGCGGCTAAAGCTGATAGCGGCAGCCAGATTGAGGCGAGGCTTAAAACTCAACCCCGATTGGAAACCAAAATTTCGGCTGAAGACCTGGATTACCTTCTGCCGCATAAATTTTCTTTCAGCCAAATCAAATCTTTTAAAAATTGTCCTTATCACTACTGGCTGGAGTATATTTTAAAAATTCCCCAGGCCGGCAAAGACATTTTTTCTTTTGGCTCGACTTTGCACCTGACTTTGCAGCATTTTTTTCAGCTGGTGATGCAGCGCTCGGCGGTCAGTCAGCCGGATTTATTCTCGGTTGGTAAAAAAATTTTAACGGCCCAAAAATCCGTGGTGAGCTTTGACGAATTGTTGGCGATTTATGACAAAGACTGGATTGACGATTGGTATGCGTCCCGGCCGCGTCACGATCAATTTAAGGCAGCCGGTAAAAAGGCGCTGAAACTTTTTTATCAGCGTTATCAAAAAGAATTGCCCTTACCCAAATATTTAGAGCAGATGTTCAGTTTGCCTTTAACCGACAGCGGCGAAAGTTACGTTATTACCGGCAAAATTGATCGGATTGATTCTTTGAACGGTGGAGTGGTGATTATTGATTATAAAACCGGCCAGGGCAAAACCCAGAGCACAATTTACCCGGATGACAAACAGCAGCTTTTAATTTATCAGCTGGCGGCTCAAGAAGTTTTTGGCGAAAAAGTCGAGCAGCTGATGTATTATTATTTGGAAACCGATACTCGGGTGCCGTTTTTAGGCCAGGCTAAGGATCTAGTCGGCCTGAAAGCCAGTATTATTAAAACCATTCAGGAAATTCGCAGTACGCCTTTTCCCATTGACGCCAGCGCTTGTCGCTGCCAGAACAACCGGTTTTAAAATCGTCTGACTTAGTTTTAGCCGTTTGCCAGCGTAGGATTATTTTGGTATAATAAGGGGGCTTTTAGCAATATTAACCGCCTTAATGCGAATAAAAGTTTTTTTATTTTTTATTGCCGTTGGTTCGGTTTTATCCCTGATCAGCTGGTTAATCACTATTTTTTTTATTGATCCGCAAAATGCCGGTTTGGCCGGTTTTTCCGTTTTTTATCTGAGTTTTTTTCTGACGCTAGTGGGCCTAATGTTTTTAGTCGGCAACTGGCTGCGGGCTAAATTCGCCAAAAAACAGATTATCTATTATCGGATTAATACGGCCTTGCGTCAGGCGATTTGGTTTGCCATTTTGATTGCCGGCTGGACCGTTTTACGCAGCCGCAACTTGGCTAACATTTGGATTGTAGTCTTATTCATTTTAGTTTTAACTTCGCTGGAGTTTTTCTTTGTCAGCTATCAAAAAAAATCTTATTTAAGAAATGAAAGAGAAAATTCTACAACTTAAGGCGCAATTTAGCCAAGACGCCACCGCGATTAAAGACCAGGCGGATTTAGTGGCTTTGGAAATTAAATACTTGGGCCGCAAAGCTGGAGCTTTAACCGATATTTTGCGCCGGCTGAAAGACTTGGATGCGACCTCGCGCCAAGAGATTGGGCAATTAGCTAACCAGCTTAAAACCGAAATTGAACAAAAATTGTCAGCCTTAAAGATTTCACTGTCCGGCCAGGCCGGTGAGCGGCAGTTAATTGACGTCACGACGCCGGGTCTGGATTTTCCTAACGGCCACCTCCATCTGGTGACCCAGGCCATTCGCGAGATTACCGACATTTTCCAGCGGATCGGTTTTTACCGCGTTCGCTATCCGGAAGTGGAATGGGATTGGTACGCTTTTGAATCTTTAAACATGCCGCCGGATCATCCGGCCCGCGACGAGTGGGAAACTTTTTTTATTGATCTGAAACCCGTTGGTCTCAAGGGTCAACGCATTTTAACTCCCCATTCCACTTCCGGCACTGCCCGGGAACTGGAAAACCAGCCGCCGCTGCGCTCAATCAACATCACCAAATGCTATCGGCGGCAGATTGATGTTTCTCATGCGCCGATGTTTCACCAGTTTGATGGTCTGTTGGTGGATACCAATGTTACGATCGCTAATCTGAAGGGTGTGCTTGATTATTTTGTTAAAGAATTTTTTGGTCCGAACCGGCGAGCGCGGATCCGGCCGTTTCATTTTCAATTCACTGAACCCAGTTTTGAAGTTGATGTCTCCTGTGGCCTGTGTGATGGCCAGGGCTGTAAAATGTGCAAGGCCGGTTGGCATGAGCTAGGCGGTTCTGGCATGGTACATCCTAGTGTGCTTAAGGCCGGCGGTCTTGACCCCAAAAAATATTCCGGCTTTGCTTTTGGCTGGGGCGTAGAACGAGCTTATTTAATGAAAGCCGGTTTGCAAATACCGGATATTAGAATTTTGTACCAGAGCGATCTAAGATTTTTAAACCAGTTTTAATGTCTTTAACCAAAGGCAATTTTTATTTGGCCTGCCATGGCTTGATTCGCAAAAACGGCGAGTATTTGATTACTAAAAGAGCCAGCGGCAAAAATTTTATGGCCGGTTTTTGGGACATCCCTGGCGGTACGGTTGAATTCGGTGAAAAGCTAGAGCAGGCTTTACGGCGAGAGATAAAGGAAGAAACTGGTTTGCGGGTTAAACCGCTTAAAATTATCGCCGCCTTTACCAGCAGCTCAGAGAAATATCATCACCAAGTGACTCAACTGACTTATCTTTGTGATTATGTCTCCGGTCAAGTCAAATTAAATCCTAAAGAGCATTCTGAGTTTCACTGGCTAAGGAAAAGCCAAATTAAAAAATTTAAGTTAATTCATTTTGTCAAAGATTTGATGATCCAAATTTAATGATCAGAAGAATTTCCTACAATTGGCTAAAAGAATACATTGGTCTAAAAGTTTCAGCTCAGCAGTTTGCTTCGGAGTTTTCTTTGAAGAGCATGAGTATTGAGCGAACTGAAAAAGTTGAACCAGTCTTCAAAAAAGTGGTCACAGCCAAAATCACCGACATTAAGCCGCATCCCAACGCTGATCGGCTGCGTTTAGTCACCGTTGATTACGGCCAAGGCAAACAAACGGTGGTCTGCGGTGCGCCTAATATCGCCGTTGGTAATGTTATTGCTTTTGCTTTTGAGGGTGCGACCCTGTTAAACCCTGACAATTTAAGCCAGACTACAGTTTTAAAATCGGTTGATATTCGTGGGGTGGACAGTGCCGGCATGGTCTGCGGCCTGGATGAACTGGGTTTTGGTACGGAGCATTATGCCGTTTTGACTTTGCCGGAAAACACGCCATTAGGTAAACCGTTGGAAACTTTGCTGGTGCCCAGCGATCAGTTGTTTGATATTGAAATCACTTCTAACCGGCCCGACGCCATGTCAGTCGTTGGCTTAGTTCAAGAAGCAGCGGCAGTGTTTTCCCTTAAGGCCAAGCTTAAGCCGCCAGCCAAGCCGAAACTGAAGGCTAAAAAACTGTCTTTAACCGTTAAGGTGACTCAGCCAAAACTTTGCCCGCGCTATCAAGCCGTAGTCATGGCTGGGGTTAGAGTCGATTTTTCGCCGCTTTGGCTGCAACTGCGCTTGATGCAGGCGGGGATTAGGCCGATCAATAACATTGTTGATATCACTAATTATGTTTTGCTCGAATATGGCCAGCCAATGCATGTTTTTGATTATCAAAAAATTACTGATAAAAAAATTGTTGTTCGCCTGGCCAAGCCGGGTGAGAAAATTTTAGCCCTTGACGGTAAAACCTATCAGCTAGAATCTCAGATGCTGGTGATTGCCGATGCCGCCAAGCCAATCGCTATTGCCGGGGTAATGGGCGGCCAGGATTCAGCCGCCAGTAATCAGACTTCTACTATTGTTTTTGAAGCGGCCAATTTCAATTCGGTTTCAGTCAGAAAAACCGCTCGGGCCCTTAATCTTCATTCGGAATCTTCTGATTTGTTTGAAAAAGGTCTGCCTAAGCTACTGACCACGGCCGCTATTGATCGGGCAGTCGAGCTAGCCCAAGATTTAACTGGCGCTAAAGTCGCTTCTTTAGTTTTAGACTCCAGCCCGGCTCAACCTAAAGTCACTAAAATCAATTTTAGCTTGGCGACTTTAGATCGTTATTTGGGCATTACTATCCCGGCGGTCCAAGTCAAAAAGATCTTGACTAACCTTGGTTTTAAAATCACCGGCACTAAAACTTGGCAGATCACTAGGCCCTGGTGGCGCAATGACATTGAAGGCGAGCATGATATTGTCGAAGAAGTCGCCCGCATTTATGGCTATCACAATTTGCCGACGCAACTGCCAACCGGCCAGATGCCAGTTCGGCCCAAGGATTTAGAGCTAGTTTGGGAAGATAAAGCCAAAGACGTTTTAAGTGGTTTGGGTTTTACCGAAGTTTATAACTATTCCATGGTATCTGAGTGGTTGCTTAAGCAATCAGGGATTAATTCTGACCAGGCTTTAAAAATTGCTAATCCCTTAAGTGAAGACATGGAATATTTACGGCCGGTTTTGTTTCCCCAAATGTTGCAAAATATCGCCAGCAATATAAATAATTTTTCCGAACTCCGGCTTTTTGAGCTTAGCAAAACCTATGTTCCGAATAAAAGTAACGATTTGCCGACCGAAGTGCCAAAATTAGTTGGGGCAATGGTGTTGGATCATGATGTTTTTTCTGCGGCCAAGGGCACCGCTGAGTTCCTGCTTAAAAAAATGGGTATTAAGAATTATCAGTTTAGCGAAATTGATTCTCAGGTTAAATTTTGGCAGCCAGGATCAGCTTTGAATATCATGGTTGGCAATGATTTACTCGGTCATGTCGGCCTGATGAATTCTAACCTAACCAGTAAATTCTCAATTATTAATTCGGTTGCCTTTTTTACTTTTGATTTTGCGACTTTGGCCAAATACGCCTCCCCGGTTCAGGCCTACCAGTCGATCCCGCAATTCCCGGCGGTCCAGCGGGATTTAGCCATTGTCGTTAGTCAGAACCTGTCTTGGCGGCAAGTTGAGGCTTTAGTCACTGCCGCTGACGGTTTGGTTGAATCCGTTGTTTATTTAAGCACTTTTATCAATCAGTCAATTGGGCCCGACAAAAAGAGTCTGGCTTTTCGCCTGACTTTCCGCGCTTCTGACCGGACATTGAAGTCCGAAGAAGTTGATTTAGTAGTTAAGAAAATAGTGGATAAATTAAAAACCAGTTTTGGTGCTAGTCTACGTTAATTTTAATAATAACTTAATAATCTAATCCTATGCTTGAAACTTCCAAAGATTTGCTTTATTTAGTCATTGCTTTCGCGGTTTTATGGCTGACGGTGTTTTTCTGCTGGGCAATGTATTACGTCATTTCCATGCTGCGCAACATGAGTAAAATCACGATCAGCGTCCGGGAAAAACTGGAACTGGTGGATAAAATTTTAAAATTAGTCAAAGAAAAATTGGAAAAAGGTTCAAACCACATGGCGGTTTTGGCCGATTCGGCAATTAAGCTAGTCGGATTTTTTATGGAAAAACAAAAAAAGACCTCGGCCAAAAAGAAAAAATAAGCTAAAGTGTCATTGCGAGGGAGTGGAGCGACCGTGGTGATCTCTTTGCCCATTAGATTACTTCGTCCACCGACGTAAAGTTGAGCTCCTCGCAATGACCAGGTCTTAATGGGAAAGCTTGCTTTCCTGAGAAGTCGATGATTTTATTCAGACTTCCAAACTAAAAATAACCTATGTCTTTTGTCCATCTTCACTGTCACAGCCACTATTCTTTGCTGGACGGTTTGTCTAAAATTGACGGGCTGGTTAATAAAGCCGTTGAATACAACATGCCGGCCTTGGCCTTGACTGACCACGGTGTCATGTACGGTTTAATTGAGTTTTACCAGACCGCCACCAAGGCGGGGATAAAACCAATCCTGGGTGTGGAAGCTTACATTGCCAGAAACGGTCATAAAGACAAGCGGCCGGGCATTGATGTCAGGCCCTATCACTTGGTGCTTTTGGCGAAAAATGAAGCCGGCTATAGAAACTTGATTAAACTCACAACCATCGCTCATCTGGATGGTTTTTATTATAAACCGCGGGTTGATTTTGATTTATTAAAAGCCCACAGTGAGGGTCTGATCGCTTCCAGTGCCTGCCTCCAGGGGCCGGTGGCCTCAAAGTTTGTCGCCGGCCAAGACGACGAGGCGGAACTGATGGCAAAAAAATTGCTGGCAATTTTTGGCCCGGGCAATTTTTATTTGGAAGTCCAGCATCATCCGACTATACTTAAACAAAAAATCGCTAACGACAAAATTTTTGCCTTAAGTAAAAGTTTGAATCTGCCGGTGATCGCCACGGTTGACTCGCATTACTTGAACCGGGACGATGATTACGCCCAAGACGTTTTGCTTTGCATCCAGACCAAAAAGACTTTGGCTGATACTGATCGGATGTCTTATATCGGCGAAGATTTTTCTTTTCATTCGGTCGAACAGGTTAAAAAAGACTGGGCTGACCATCCGGAAGTGGTGGAAAACACCCTGGAGATTGCCGAAAAATGCAACGTTAAATTGGAATTCGGCAAAACGGTTTTGCCTCATTTTGACGTTCCGGACAAAAAAACGCCTGAGCAGTGCTTAGCTGAATTTTGCCAGACCGGCTTGGAAAAACGTTACGGCCAAGGTCAACTCGACAAAAAAATCCTCGACCGGCTGAACTATGAGCTTGAAGTCATTAAAAAAACCGGCTTTGCCTCTTACTTTTTGATTGTAGCGGATTTTATCAACTGGGCCAAAAGCAATAAAATCGTGGTCGGTCCGGGTCGCGGCTCGGCGGCCGGCAGCTTGGTTTCGTATCTATTGAATATCACCAACATTGATCCGCTCAAATATGATTTGATTTTTGAGCGGTTTTTGAACGCCGAAAGAATCTCCATGCCTGATATTGACAGTGATTTTGCCGACACCCGGCGCGACGAAGTCCTTGATTACGTCGCTCAAAAATACGGCCGCGACCACGTGGCCCAGATCATCACTTTTGGCACCATGGCCGCCCGAGCGGCCATCCGCGACGTCGGCCGGGTCATGGGCTTGCCTTATAGCTATTGCGACAAAGTGGCCAAGTTGATTCCGATGTTCATGTCTTTGGACCAAGCCTGCAAAACCGTGCCGGAATTAACTGCGGTTTTGACCGACCCGGATGGCAAACGCTTGATTGAAATCGCTAAAAAGCTTGAAGGCTCTGCCCGGCACGCCTCGACTCACGCCTGCGGGGTCGTGGTGACGCCCGACTCAATGGATAATTTTATTCCCCGCCAGCGTTCCAGCCAAGACGAAAATGAAATTATGACCCAGTACGGAATGCACGCCATTGAAGATTTGGGTCTGTTGAAAATCGACTTGTTGGGTCTCAAAAACCTGACCATCATTGAAAATACCCTGGAGATTTTAAAGAAAGCCCGGGGGGTGGAAATTGACATTGACCAAATTCCTTTGAATGACAAAAAGACTTTTGCCCTGCTGCAGCGGACCGAAACCACGGGGGTCTTTCAGCTGGAAAGTTCGGGCATGCGCCGTTATCTCAAACAATTGAAGCCGACCGAACTGGAAGACATTATTGCCATGGTTTCGCTCTATCGGCCCGGGCCAATGGAATTGATTCCTGAATACATCGCCGGCAAGCACGGTTTGCGCAAGATTTATTATTTGGATCCGCGGCTGGAACCGATTTTAGAAAAAACCTACGGCATCGCGGTTTATCAGGAGCAGGTGATGGAAATCGCCCGGAAGCTGGCCGGCTTTTCTTACAGCGAGGCTGACGTTTTGCGCAAGGCAGTGGGTAAAAAAATCCTAACGCTTTTGCGCCAGCAGGAAGAAAAAATGGTTTCCGGCATGATTAAAAACGGCCTATCGCCAAAAGTGGCTAAGCAGATCTGGGATTACATTTTGCCTTTTGCCCGTTACGGTTTTAACCGGTCGCACGCCGCTTGCTACGCCATGATTGCCTACCAGACCGCTTATCTTAAAGCTTTGTATCCGGCGGAATTCATGGCCTCGCTTTTAACCTCTGACCACGGCAATTTGGACCGGATCGCCATTGAAGTGGAAGAATCCAAGCAGATGGGTCTGGAAGTCCTGCCGCCGGATATCAATGAAAGTTTCCGGACTTTTACCGTAGTTTACGATTCCCTGGAAGTCAAGCCGGATAAAACCAGCGATAAAATTCGGTTTGGCTTAAGCGCGGTCAAGAATTTAGGCGAAAATATCATCAGCGAAGTGATTAAAGAACGCCGGGCAAACGGCTACTTTAAGAGTCTGACGGATTTTTTAAGCCGGGTTAAAACCAAGGATCTGAACAAAAAGTCCCTGGAAGCCCTGGTCAAGTCCGGCGCCCTGGATCAGTTCGGCGAAAGAAATTCTCTGCTTTATAACATGGATAAAATTTTGACTTTTATTAAAAACGTCAACCAGGAGGCCGACACCAAACAATCCAGCCTTTTTGGCATGATGGTCAGTGAATCGGTTTTGCCCAAATTAAACCTTGATTCAATTGAGCCGGCGGCCGAAAAGCAGAAACTGAATTGGGAAAAAGAATTTCTCGGTCTTTACGTTTCCGCCCATCCGCTTCAGGAATTCGCCGGCAAATTGTCTGAGGTGGTAATTCCGGTTAATGACATTATTGCCGACCAGCCAAACCACAAAAATCGTCTGCTAAAAGTGGTTGGGGTGGTGACTAAAATTAAAAAGATTGTGACTAAATCCGGCGAACCGATGCTTTTTGTCCGGATTGAAGACGCCACTAACGGTATTGAGGCTTTGGTTTTTCCCAGCACCCTGAAAAACAACCCGGAAATTTGGCAGGAAGACCGGGTGATTATGATGAACTGCAGTCTGTCGGATAAAGACGGCGAGGCCAAGCTGATTTGCAATCAGGTCAGGGAGCTGAATACCGATAACATTGAAAAAGTCATGCAAGAACTCAGGCTTTTGGAAAACGACAGTAGTAATGCCCGCTCCTGGTCGCGGTTTAACCATCATCACCACAACGGCAATGGCGGCGGCAACAATCAAAGTATGCCCTCTGGTCAAACCAAAAATGAACTGCTGGTGGCCGGCAGTGCCTATATTGTCTTGCCCCAGCAGTTTGATTCCGATTTAAGCGACAGACTTAAAGAACTGTTTAAAAAATTTCCGGGCAAATACAAGGCCTGTTTGCTTGTGTCTGGGCCGGAGGGGTCAAAAAGACTAATGACTAACTTTTTAATTGCTGACGATGTTCGGCTGAAAGAAGAGGTTGAGGCTCTATTGGGCCAGGGCAGTTTTAAGATTGAATGCGTTGAATAAGGCCTTTGGTCATTGTCTTAGTCCACTTTTTTGTTGTATGATTGAGTAAAGGGTAAATCATATTAATTATGTCAGTACCAAGTTTCAACTTACCCAAATTTTACCGCAATTTCGCCTGGATTTTTTTCAGCCTGGCTTTAGCTCTCCTGGCCTTTGTTGTTTATTTGATTTGGGCAAAAGTGACAATTATTATCAGCCCGGCGACCTCCGAAGTCGGCCAGGAATTCAATTTTAGCGTTCAGGCCAAAGATTCGGTGGCTACTCTTTTGGCTGGTGATGTGGTTAACGGCCGGGTTCAAGAAATTGCCGTAGCAACCGATCAAATTTTTCCGGCGACCGGGTTAAAACCGGCTGATGCTCAAACCGTTGGTGAGGTAACTATCATTAATAATTACAGCCAAGATCAGACCTTAGTCTCGAGCACCCGTCTAGCGGCGCCTGAAGACCCGGAGACGGTTTTGGTTCGACTCAAAAACACTATCGTTGTGCCGGCCGGCAGTCAAATTAAAGTTCAGGTTTACGCTGATAACCCGGATCAATTTTCAGCCATCAAACCGATGCGTTTTATTATTCCCGGGCTGTGGGGTCCGCTCCAGGAAAAAATTTACGCCCAGAACGACCAAACGCTGGGGGAAGCCGGTGATATTTCTATTGTCGCTCAAAGTGATTTAGATAACGCCCAAAAAACTTTAAAAGACAAGTTGTATCAGCAGATTTTGGAACAGGCGAACCAGTATTTGACGCCGCAAGAGAGCCTTTGGCCCAGGCTAGTCATGGAGCAGGGCAGTGAGATTAATTTTTCCGCCCAGCCGGGAGATGAAATTTCCGAATTTTCCGCGGCCATGACTTTTAAGGCCTTGCTGGTAGTTTTTGACGAAAACCAAGTCTTAAGTTTAGCCCGGGAGAAAATTAAGTCGGCGTTAGCTTCAGATCAGAAACTGAGTTCGCTTAATCCCGGCAATTTTTCTTATTCGGTGGCTAGCTACAATGCCGAAACTCAGGCGGTGAGTGTAAAAGTAGCGATCAAGGCTAATATGGTTATTGCCGAAACTAATCAGCTGCTGGATAAAAGTAAATTAGTCGGCAAAACCGCTGAAGAAATCCAGGTCTACTTTAGTCAGTATCCGGAGGTTAAATCCGTCGAAGTCAAATTTTTCCCCAACTGGCTGAAAAAAACGCCGCGGATTCAGGAAAAGATTGAGATTCAAATTCAAGCAGGAAACTAGACCGGATTTGACATTTTTGAGTCAATTTTTTATAATGAATTTACCTTAAGGTGATTGGCGAAGTTACCAACTTCGTTTCGCCAACTGGCGGATTCCCGTTGTTTGGGGCTAAACCTTGAGGCCAATATAATAAATCAAGTGCTCAGTACGTTGTCGGTATTGAGAATTTGGGTGGAACCTCCCAGTCTTGGCGCTACGCGCCAAGAAAATTCCAAATCCGAAATCCCAAATCCGAAACAAATTCCAAATTCAAATATCAAAATACAAAACCGTTTTTGATCATCTGAGTTTCGGTAATTATACATTGTTTCGAATTTCGAGATTCGAATTTCGAGATTCCTGCGCCTTAGCGCAGAGGCCGGGACCCAAGCAGATATTTTTTCTGGTTGGTTTTTTATTTTTTACCGCCAAAATCCACGCGCCAGCGTGGTGAATGGCGGGTGTAAAAAATAACCCTGCACTAATTTTATATTTTTTCGTGGATTAAGCAGATGGCAAGCCGCAGGCGACTCCGCGCCCACTGAAGTTAGAATTTTGTCGTAGATGTTCGCGAAATTTCAGTGCGGGGTGGGTAAATTAATCATTATGACTAAACCAGTCCTTAAAGGCAAAAAAGTAATTTTACGGCCGATGTCGTTTAAAGACGCGCCGGATTATTGTCGTTGGCTGGCGGACCAGGAGGTAACAAAATTTTTGGCCATTTATGACAACAAACCGCCGACGTTAAAAGAGGAAAGGCAATGGATCGCCGCCGCCAAAAAAGACAAATCGCGGGTTGTTTTGGCCATTGATACAGCTGACGGCCGGCATATTGGCAGTATCGCTTTAATGAAGATTGATCAGTACGCCAAGCGAGCTGAGTACGGCATTATGATTGGTGATAAATATTATTGGGGCCAGGGCTGCGGCACTGAGGCCGGGCGCTTACTGGTTAACTATGGTTTTAAAAAATTAAAGCTCCACCGGATTGAATTGCGCTATATCGCTTACAATATTCGCGGCGCCAAGTCTTACAAAAAAATTGGTTTCAAAGAAGAGGGCAGGCTGCGCGATCATTTTTTCCGTGAGGGTTATTGGCACGATGAAGTGGTGATGGGAATATTGCGCTACGAGTATCACAGAAAGGCAAAAAAGTAACGTCAATTTCCAATTTTAAATTCTAAATTTTAATTAAATAACCAAATTTTAAATATTTAATTATTTTGACTTTACTTAAAATTTAAAATTAAGTATTTAAAATTAAAATCGTATGGATGACAAATTGGAAAAAATCCGGCACCCCGCCCCAAGCTCGAAGGTGTTTGATGGATTTTTGACGCTTTGGCTCGGAAACGCCTTGCGGCTTACTACAATTAGAATTCAAAGGTTGGTGAATAGCTTGAAGCGGGGCGAGGCGAAGATTTAAATTAACTTATCAATAATAGTGATTATAAAACTATGAATTCTAATTTAGAAAAAATCCGGCACACCGCCGCCCACGTTTTAGCCCAGGCGGTCTTAGAGCTTTATCCTCAGGCCAAATTAACCATTGGCCCGCCGATTGCTGAAGGCTTTTATTATGATTTTGACATGGCGGGAAAAACTTTTTCCGAAGACGACTTGCAAAAGCTGGAAGAAAAAATGAAAAATATCATTGACCAAGACCAGCGGCTTAATCAATACAAACTGCCATCGGCTGAAGCGATTAAATTTTTAGAAAAACAGCACCAGCCTTACAAAGTGGAAATGGCTGAACAGCTCCAGGCCAGTGGCGAGCTCGAGCTGGGTTTTTACGAAATGGTGGCCGGCAAGGACGAAGTCAGGTTTGTTGATTTGTGCAAAGGACCTCACGTTAAGTCCACCAAGGAAATCGGCGGTTTTAAGCTGCTTAAAGTCGCCGGCGCCTATTGGCGGGGTGACGAAAAAAACGCCATGCTCCAGCGGATTTACGGCACGGCGTTTGCCAGTCAAAAAGAGGTGGCTGATTATTTGAAGCGTTTGGCCTTGGCTGAAGCGAGAGACCACCGTAAGCTTGGCGTTCAGCTGGAATTATTTGTTTTTTCCGATTTAGTCGGTCCGGGCATGCCGCTTTACACGCCGCGCGGCGCTACTATTCGGCAAATGATTATTGACTATTCCAATGAATTGCAGCAAAAAATCGGTTATCAGGTAGTGCATACGCCCAATATCAATAAAGCTGAACTCTTCAAAGTCTCTGGCCACTACGACAAATTCAAAGACAATATGCTTGAAGTCAAGTCGCACTACACTGAAGAGCAGTATTTCCTCAAACCGATGAACTGCCCTCAGCACACCCAGATTTATGCGGCCAAAATGAGAAGTTACAAAGATTTGCCGATTAAAATCGCGGACTTTGCCAACCTTTATCGGGACGAAAAGCCGGGCGAACTTTCCGGGCTGACCCGGCTGCGGTCTTTTTCCCAAGACGACGGCCACTGTTTTTGCAGGGAAGACCAGATTGAAGAAGAATTTACCGCCGTTTTAGGAATGATTGAGCAAGCGCTAAAAACTTACGGCATGGAGTACTGGATCCGGTTGTCTTTAAGTGATCCAAAAAACCAGGATAAATACATCGGCGAAGTCAAAACCTGGCAGAAAGCGGAAAAAATTCTGGAAGACATTCTGAAAAAAAATAAACTCAAGTACCAAAAGGCCGAGGGCGAGGCGGCTTTCTACGGGCCAAAAATGGACGTAATCGCTAACGACGCCATCGGCCGGGAGTGGCAGATTTCCACGATTCAGCTGGATTTTGGCATGCCTCAGCGCTTTGGTCTGGTTTACATTGACAGCGACGGCAAAGAAAAAATGCCAGTGATGATTCATCGCGCCATTGTCGGTTCGCCCGAACGCTTTATGGCGATTTTAATTGAACACTACGCTGGCGCGTTTCCGGTTTGGCTGGCGCCGGTTCAGGCCCAGGTGATTCCGGTGGGTGAGGATTTCTTACCGGTGGCCCAAAAACTGGCTGACGAGTTAGCGGCGGCCGGCATGAGAGTGGAAGTTGACACAGTCAACGAAACCGTCGGTTACAAAATCCGCAAGGCGGAAAAATTCAAAGTGCCTTATATGCTGGTAATTGGCCAAAAAGAAATAGACAGCGGTCAGCTTAATGTCCGGATTCGGGGTCAAAAAGAGACCGAATCCATGAGTCAGGCTGACTTCATCGCCAGAATTAAAAAAGAAGTTGACCAAAGGTTGTAACTATTAATTATATGGCGGAAAAATTCAGCGGTTATCGGCCCGACAGCTTGGAACTCGAACCAAGCGACGAACGAGCCGAGATTAGTTTAGCCGAAGCCAGGCTAAAATTTGAAAGAGTGTTTGCTTTGATTGACGACGGGCGGCCGGAAAGCCAGCAATTAATTCAAGAGGCGCAACAAGCCTTATCCAAAGATCCTCAGACTATACCCTTGGCCGAGTTGTCAGAGCTATTGGCCAAGCGTTATCAGCAAAAGCTGGATGAGTGGGGTATTAACCAGCAGCAGCTAAATGAACTGGGTTTTGAGCAGCAAAAAACTTTGCAAACCTGGGAACAAGAACTGGACACACCTAATCAAGAAGATCAGGACCGGGCCTGGTACGTGACTAAGGTTAAAAGGCTGCAAACCAACAAAAAGTTTGACCAGGCAATCGGTCACCGCGTCGCCTATTTAAATTCTTTGGCCGGACCAGCCGCAGGGTCAGAAATCCAAGAAGAGCAAGACCGGGAAAAAGATTTAAAAGAAGGCCAGGCGCTGGGCCAGCTTTATCGGCAGGCTAGGTTTTTTGAAGATAACTTGGAGTTTCTTAAAGACTTCAAATATTTTAAATTAAAAGAAACGGTTTCAGCCAAATCGGAAATCAAAGCTTTACCCGTTTCCAAGCCAGTGGCTGATTACCTCAGTTATGCTTGGCGAGACAAAGTCGGCCAGGTAGCTAGGAGCTGGTGGGATAAACTGTCCGGCCGGACGCAAAAAAAAGCAGAATTAACGGCCCAAGTTCAACTGGAAGAACTGCGCGGGCAATATCACGAACAGTTTTTGGGCCAATTGGAAAAAGAAGTGACAACTATGCCGCCGGAAAAACAGTTCAGTCTCAGAGACAAAGTGATTAATATCTTTACCAATTATTTGCCCGGTTTAAAAAAGACTAAAGCGGAGATTCAGCCAGCCAAACCAAGCCTTGAACAGAACCTGGGACGGTTGCGAGTCAAAAACAGTTTGCTGGTTCAGCGAAATTTGGAAATTTCTCATTTTGTGGCCGTGGCAATGGGCAAAAAGGAGATGGCCCGGCCGGTCAAGCCATTTTTTGCGGTGCCGGAAAAAGTTTCAACTGAACCCCAAAAGCAAGCCGAGCAATTAACTAACTACCGTGACCGCTATGTTTTGCCTCAGGCCGATTTTATCTCCCAGCGAATTTTAGCAACCAGAAAGGAACTAGCCACGGCCAAAGATAAAACCAAGAAAGCCCAAGCCAAACAGTTACTTAAGCTGCTAGAGGCGGAAACCAAAGATTTGTCGCAGATTATGAAAGATATTAGCGGCTCGCTGGCTGAGTTGTCTGAACCAACGCAAAAAAAATCAGGCCAAAAACCTGATTTGTCGCCAGAGGAATCCGTTGACGAGGCGGCCTAGAAAATGAACCCGACTCCGAAGTAAGTCGCCGACGCTCCAAAGCTAAGACAGTTCAAGCTTTGGCCCGCTACGCCAAAAGCGTTAGCGTGGCGAGCGACGGAGCGCTTCGGAGTATTCGGCGAGCAACATAATAATTTAATTTTGCGCCGCTCACTCTGCCGTAGTAGGCAGATTTGATTTTATGGTGCAAAGATTGTTTTCGCAGATTATCTTGCCGGCACCACAGTCAAGAGGCCCTTGGCATTCTAGGGTACACATAGTGCCTTGGCAGTCAGGCTGATTTTCTTTGTTCACCGCGGCGGTTGGATGACAGCACGTTGCAGCAACGCAATCACTATCTATTATGCAGTATCTAGTGTTATTTTGGATAGGTTGGTTTAAAGCGCTTCCGTGGACCACTTTTTTTATGCCCGGCAAGCGCAGGAGATTTACGTCCATCTCCGGTATGCAGCTGCACATTGTGATTGACACACCGGCCCAGGCATCAATTGGCGCAATGTAAACAGTATCACCCTCCACTCGCAGATCGTTTTGTTTTAAAACTTCTTGGCACATGCCGGTGGTTGCGGCGACAACCGTGGCTTTGGCTAACTCAGTGATCGTCATATTGTCTATGGGCGTGTCGGTAGTAATTTGAGTAGTGATAGTTTTTCTAAAGCCGTCACTATCCATGTCGGCGCCATTGCAATATTTTGCTTCCGCTTCGTTAGAAACTAAGTAGGTTAAAGTCTTGACTGACGGGGCAGCGGTTATTGATGTAATTTTAAAACTGTTATAAAACTCATCAAATAAATCGTTTGCTACGGCGCCATTGCTAATCACATAAATCTTACCGGCCTGTTCGATAAATACAGATTGATAAATCCAATCCGGAATGGTTATTGTAGTTACGGTAACTTTAAGGGCCGGCAGGCCGTTAACTATTATATTTTCCCTTTTTTCACGTCTTTGCTCGCCGAATTGATCACCCATATCTTTGATCAGTGCTTCTACGGTTTTCTGGGATTGGTTGTAGATAAAGACAAACCATTCGCCGTCATAGCCATTGCTCCCTATATTTTTGGTTTGGCCAAAAGAAACTCGACTAATGTCGTCCATTTCCAGGAGCATTTGCCAGCCTTGAGGATATTTGATTTCAAATCCATATTTCTGGTTTTGGTATGTTTGCCAGGTAGCTGAAGAGCCCTTATTCTCGGCCAGACAAATATGGTATTCGCCCCAGCCGTAGTAAGTATACGGCGTGCCGCCCAATTGCCGGCATTCTTTTTGGTCAGTGACACCCTGATATATTTTTACCATATATTGCTCTTTGGGTCCGGGGCAGTAATCACTGCAAGCAAAATGGTCAATAATCGGTGGTTTTTCAACGTTTAGGTTTTGATTTATTGCCGGTTGGTTAGTGTTTTGATTGACCGCCGACGGCTGTTTAATGCATCCAACCAAGGCTAGACCAACTCCGACCAGGACGATTAAAATTGCTTTTTTCATAGTTCACTTTTTATTTTTTCAAAAAATTCTATGTCTTTTGGGTAGGTTAATACGGTAGTGACCTTGTCTTTATTAACCCATTTGGCTTCAATCACGTCAGGCTCAATTGACTTCAGTTCTTCCTGACTAGTCCTAAATAAGAACATGTAAATAGTCTTTAGTTCCTGGGGATCGGAGCCATTTGGTCTTTGATACGGTTCAAATTCCTTGACCATTTTTAAGTCTGCCAGACCGGTTTCTTCATAAACTTCCCGTTTGGCTGCTGTCAGATGGCTTCCACCTTCATCAATGCTGCCCTTGGGGAATCCCCAGTCATTGTCAGGCATTTTAATTATGGCCACCTGATTTTTTTGGTTTACAATTATGCCGCCGGCGCTGTTAACAAATTTTGTGAATTGAGTTTTATCCATAAAAATAATTTATTTAGCTTTTGAATCGGATAGGCTGTATTGGGTGGTGTAATTTTATTTTTTCTATTCGGGTTTAGGTAACTTAGCATGGCTGTCACTTTTTAAAGATTTTCGATCCAATAATTTTCGTTGGTATAAGTCATAGGTATCTTGAACTTTTGGTAGATCCCCAGATATACTGGCAACAATTTCTTCTAGTTTCTGTTGGCAAAGCTCAAGACTTGAAGTGAGTTCGGGAATTCTATCTTGGTAAGTTCCATGAATGTTTGTCATTTGTCGTAACTCAAGAAAGCTTTCTTGTGCTATTTTATCAACCTCATCAGCTAGTTCTGCTAAAGTATTAAGATATTGAAGCGGCCGATACTCCATACCAACCAGCCGGCGTAAACCACCCTTAAGGCCTCCGCTACCTTGCATTACATATGTTTCCTGGCGAATAGCGGTCATCAAATGATTTATTTTTCGTTCAAGTTGGCGTGCCGATTGCCCAAGTTCTCGGGCGGTCCGAAATTCCGGGGGCAATAATGGCTCGGCCTGCTCCCATGGCATTTCTGCGGTACTTCCATCTTTTAAGGTCAGGATGATTCGTGTTGGAGCATCATAGTGACCGAGTGTTTGCCAGAGCCCAACCGTGACTTCTTCAATTGGATTTTTTGCCGTTGGTCGAACCTTTTCGGTAGGTAATGCGGGTAGATTTTTATTTTCCTCTGGAACATTATGCTGAGTTTCCAATTCCTGTGCTGCAGGGATTCTTTCATGCTCTGGCTCTTCTTCGGGAGGATGCCATTCCGCAGCATCCGGGGGAATTCTTTGTTCATCGTCTAGGGTCATAGTATTTTTACTAATAAAGAGTTATTTAGAAAGTGGTTGTTAATCAGGTTATTATGTAGGAAAAAATAAAATTTTATGGCGGACAACGTTTTTCGATATCCGATGTTTCAATGAAGTGAAACGAAATTGAAATGTGGCTTTAGCCCTTGCGGATATCGAGTGTTATATGATGTGCAATTCTTTTAATTTGTTTTCCACCTCGCAAGTTTTGGTATCTGCTTTACAGCTAGCCACCTAAAAATTTTCCACCACCCCATTTCGTTTTTTAAAACATCGTCAACAAGCTTCTGTATCTCTCGCAAAGTCATCTGTGGATTTTTAAAAGCACCATCTTGATAGCAAGAACTGCAGTACATTTTACTTAATGAACCATCTTTTTCTGAGCCACCTCCCTTTTCATCTTTTTTTAGTGGCATGCCGCACGACTGACATTGTTTGTAAATTTTTTCCATATTTTTTTAATTACTGATAAAAAAATTGCATTTCATGTAACGTTAGGGATATGAGAAGTTGCGACCAACGGGAGTAATTTGGGTGGAGAAGTCTGCAAGACTTCGTAACCTTATACTCCTTGTTATATTCCCCGAAGGGCAAAAATTTAGTGCAACGTTCCAAAGCAAAATTTTTGAGTTCAGGCAGCTCGCGCTATTTTTTTCTTTTTGAACCACCCAACTATAAATAAAATTCCTATAAGAAATGCTGGCACTACAAGTATTAGAGACAAAATGAGTAACATATACCACGGCTCGACGGATTCTCTTACAACGGTAAATACCATATATGACATGCCTGCGAGAATAAAAGCAACTCCGCCAACCATCTCATATTTCCAAGAGATGATTAGAATACCAAACAGAATAAAAGAAGGAATATTATGAATAAGCAATCCCAATACTGTTCCCCAGAAGCCATAATCACCATCAAAAACATCCAAGGAGAATATCGCTAAAAAGACGATAAGTAGAATTGACAGCACCCTTGGTGTCCAATATATAAATTTGTTCGTATTTTTCTCCATATTAAGACATTAAGATTTAAGTATATAAAATTAGCTATTTGACACACGGTAGCGAGCTGCCTGAATTGAATATAACTTTTGCGTCTCATGCGCTGCGGAACGAAGTGGAGTGGCGGATAGACGCTGTTGTCCGAAGTTCAAAAAATATTAATTACTAAACATCTATTTTTTTCAAGTAAGAATATTTTATTTCCTTCTGTACTTTTAATACAAAATTAAACTTATTAACCGTCATGCATAAATCAAAGTCCCTGGCCGGCGCCCATTCCTTGGTGTCATCGAAGAACTTTTGTGCACTTCTGTAACCTCTGAGATGATCAACTATTTGTTTAAAATCGTTCATTTTCCCTTCCAGTTCATTTTTTATGTATTTCGCGCACAATGTATCTTCATCTTCTATGTGAATACCGGCACTGCCCATAGCAACCAACGAAACTGTTTTAGGATTTTGTGAGTTGATGTACTTAACAATCGCCCCGGCATTTACGAAGCTACCCGTAATGATTTGATCGGCTTTTTTCGCCTGATCAATTCCTTGAGTACCAGCCGAGGTTGTTTGGATAACTGTCTTCTTGTCAAAACTTTCGTGTTCGATTTGTGCAGGCGAATTACCATGGTCAAAATTCGGAGGTTTCATTCCTTTTCTCTCGCCAATTAGTACGTAACTTGGGTTACTTCGTTTTATGTCGTAAGCACTGTCAATGTCTCCGACTGGAATAATCCGTTCGGCCCCATTATTAACAACATAACATGCTGTAGAAAAAGCGCGAAATACATCGATAATAACAGTTAATCCGGTAGCCTTTTGGGCGCCAGATATCAGCTCTAGAATTTTTACATTCATAGAATGATTTTTTGAATTTCGGACAACGCATCGGTTTTGGCGTCAGTTGCGTTCAAATGTCTGCCAAGTAAGCAATTGCGCTTAAACCGTGTTGTCGGATGAATTGTTCTTGATTTTTTCTTTTTAACAAAATACTTTTAGAGGGGGTTGGGAAGAAGGTTGTTAAAGACGCTTCTTCCCAAGTATTGTCATGTTTTTTTTCTCGGTGTGAAACCGATCTGCATTTGCAGAATTGCAAGTAATCCTCCTGTAAGGAGTAATGCAATAGCTGGAATATTATCTGGTGGTGTGTTGATCCCCCAAACTCCAGCTACAATCATTAGCAATACTCCAAAATAACCAATCTTGGGACGTAACCAGTTAAGCATGGTTATCTCTCCTTTTTTAATTTAGGCTTACACCCTCTAAAAGTATTTTGCTGTCAAAGAACAATATTTCCGACAACGTATCCGAATATACGAAGTTTTTCGGAGCCTGAGGCGTAGAAAAATTTTGGTGGAGATAAAATTCAGCTCTTTAATGTTGTGTAAAAAAGGAATTTTATCGTAGCCGTATATTCGGTGTTGTACGAAGTTTAAGAACTCTTACTATTTGGTTTACTTCTAAAATATTGAATTATAGCAATTAAAGTAAAAAAACCGCCCAAGTATCCAAATAGTGATGCCGTATCACCCACGTATGGTCGTGTAAAAAATTGTGCTCCGTAAAAGACAACGGCAATAATAAGCAAAATTTTTGAAGTTTTATTAAACTGTTTTTTTTCTGCCATAAATTTGTGTTGTTAGTTATAAAGTTCTTAAATTTCGCACAACGGAACGGTTTTGGCGATGTCACGCTTTGCGGTATTTCGCTAAAACCGTGTTAGGTGTGGTTGCGCTGATTAATTCTTCTTAAGTATCACTAAGGAGTGAGCCGGTGCCAAAGATAAGAATATAAACTATAAATAGTATGACCATGGCCACGATAAATCCTAGTATAAAAATAAATAAAGTTGCTATTTTTTTACCGCCGGTGCTATTTTTTTGTTTTATTTTAATAAGTATAAGTGCAGTAACTAATATATAAATTAAAACCGACCAGCCCCAATGGAAAGCATCAACTAGTAGACTCAGTGTAGCACCGGCTACAAAGATAAAACCAAATGTGAATAAGACTAAGCTCATCATAAATTAGTTATTTAATTATTTTTATATTAGCACAATTTCACCTAACGTATCGGCATCATCTGAAGTGCGAAGCATTTGGGTGGAGCGAAGCGGAACCGGATATGCCGTGTTGTGCGATGTGCCACGATTTTAACAGTTTAACGTTGAATATTGCAAAATGTACTCAAAACTTTCAC
>Ga0155034_121_pt1 | contig 36600 bp, 40 predicted proteins | sample RifCSPhighO2_01_FD_106002 | JGI IMG/M metagenome (GOLD analysis project Ga0155034, IMG submission 106002) | Candidatus Buchananbacteria bacterium RIFCSPHIGHO2_01_FULL_44_11 | reverse complement strand
AATAAATTGCCCCAGAGACATAATATCTTTTTTGGGAATTTCTATGCAACATAACGTTTGAGGCGCTATGTTGACTCCGTCGTTTATAAACGGCTTGGTTAATTTGTTAACGACTATCTTTTTGGTTTAACCATAAAGCTACCCTTTGTGTCCTCAACGATGTATCCTTGTCTTTCAATCTCAGTTCTAATCTCATCTGATTTTTCCCAGTCTTGATTTTTTCTGGCTTGAAGTCTTTGTTCGGCCAATTTTTTAATTGCCGCCGGGATTTTCTCAATTTTAACGGCTGAAAGTCCCAGGCCTAAAACCTGATCAAATTTTAACAAAGTTTGTTTTTTACTGCCGCTGGGCAAAGTTTTGTCGTCAACTAGCTGCCACAAAACCGCCAAAGCCTTGGGCATATTTAAGTCATCATTAATGGCCTCTAAAAATTTAGTTTCATATTCCGCGCAGCCAATTTTTGACTGGTCATAAGCCGCGACCGTCTGCCGCAAATTTTTCAGGGCATTCTGAGCCGCGGTCAAGGCCTCCCAGGAAAAATTCAAAGTCTGCCGATAATGGACCTGCAGACACAAATAGCGGTAAGCCAACGGCTCAAAACCGTGGTCAACTGCCGTTTGTAAAGTCAATAAATTTCCCTCGGACTTACCCATCCGCTTTTGGTCAACTACCAAAAAGGCGCTGTGCAACCAAAAATTAACCACGCGCTGGCCACCGGCCGCTTCGTTTTGGGCAATTTCGTTAGTGTGATGAACCGGAATGTGGTCAATGCCGCCGCAGTGAATGTCGAAATGTTTGCCTAAATATTTCATTGACATGGCCGAGCATTCCAGGTGCCAGCCGGGGAAACCTTTGCCCCAGGGCGACGGCCAGACCATAACGTGATTTTTGTTTTCACCAACCGCCTTAATCCATAAAGCAAAATCGTGAGGGTGGCGTTTTTTTTCGTTGACTGCCACCCGGGCTCCAGCCAATAAATCCGCCTGGGCCAAATTAGCCAGCTGGCCATAATTAGGGAATTTAGCGGTGTCAAAATAAAGCCCGTCATCGGTTTCATAAGCATAGCCATTTTTAACAATCTCTTTATTTAAGACAATCATCTCTTTAATATGGTCAGTGGCCGGCGTCCATTTGGTTGGCGGCAAAATATTGAGCCGCTTAATGTCATCTTTAAAAGCCTGGGTATACTTAGCCGCGATTTTGAGCAGACTAGCTACTGTTGGCTTTAGCCCCTCCCGCTTTAAGGCTTTCATCATTTTATCCTCGCCTTCGTCGGCGTCAGAAACCAAATGGCCGACGTCCGTGATATTTTCAATGTGTTTAACTTTATAACCCAGGTAAAGCAGGCTGCGCTTGAGAATGTCTTCAAAAATATAAGTCCGCAAATTGCCAATGTGGGCAAAGTTATAAACCGTTGGGCCGCAAGTGTAAAGGCCAACGGTTTTGTCTTTTATCGGTTCAAATTCTTCTTTTTTGTGGGTTAAAGTGTTATATAAATGTAATTTTGCCATGGCTTAATTTTACCAATATTTCTAAATATTAGCTAGTCTTAATATTGACAAAATAATTAATACATGATATAATATCGAACAAGCACAATAGTGCGTTGTACTATCTAAGGCAAGGAGGAGGTTCCTCGTTATGAAGAACCTGCATCGCAATCACCGTGGGTTTACCGCGGTGGAGATCATGATCGTCGTGGCGATTATCGGCATTCTGGTCGCCATCGCCGTCCCGGGTTTTTACAAGGCACGCATCCAGTCGCGCGAGCACGCCTGCCAGGAAAATCTGACCAAGATCGACAGCGCGGTGGAAAAATGGGCGTTGGAAGGCAGCCATCCAGTCGGCTCGGCCGTGAGTATGGCTGATCTCTTGAGCGGCGGCTACCTCAAAGAGGAGCCCAAGTGTCCGGACGCCAATGGCGGCGCCCTATGTCGTCAACCCCGTCGGCACGGCGCCGACCTGCCCGGTGGCTGAGTCACATAAGGGTCACTTCCTGGCGACCACCAACGTGGTGACGGAAATTACCGACGTTCACGCTCTCCGCACAGTCAAAGTCGAGTTGACGACGGACGATTTGCAACGCCTGAAACAGGAAGGCCTGAGGATCATGATCGAGATACAAGCCGGAGAATAACCGGCGGCCCACGCACATCTTACCGGAAGCGCCCAAGGGCGCCAACGGCAGAATAAACTCAAAGGGGGCAAATCGCTGTCATTTTAAGCGAACTGCCCCCTGATTTTTATTATTGGTTATAAAAAGTGTCATTGCGAGGAGTAACGAATTTTATGAAAAAAACGACGTGGTGATCCCTAAAGAGATTGCTTCGCCCTCACCGTGTTCGGGCTCGCAATGACAGTGATTAAGGTGATGCTAAAACACTACACCCACGACTTTTCCTGCCGAACCAAAAATTCTTTGGCGCGCTGCGGCTCAGCCATGATTTCTTTGACCGCTTTTTCCAGACGCACGCCTTGCGAACCCTTGATTAAAATCAAGTCCCCGGCGTTGATTCGGTCTTGAAGAAACTGGCCGGCTTCAATGCTGTTTCTAAAATGAAAACACTGATCTTGGCTCATCCCCTTTTCTATCGCCGCCCGGCTGATATCCCGTGACATCTCACCGACGGTAATTAAATAATCAACGCCGGATTCAACTACGGCTTCACCAACTGCCTGATGGCCCGGTTCAGTATAACGACCTAATTCCAACATATCACCCAAAACGGCAAACTTTTTACCCTCACCGATATTAATCTGACCCAGGGTAGACAAAGCCTTGCGCGCCGCTAAAGGCGAAGAATTATAAGTGTCATCAATAATCAAAGTGTTTTTAATGCCTTTGACTAAACGCATCCGGCCTTTGGGCGGCTCAAATTTTTTTAAACCTTCAAGAATGTCGTGTAAATTTAAGTTGTAAATAACGCCAACGGCGATGGCGGCTAAGGCGCTGTAAACCAGGTGCTCACCCAAAATCTGAGGCAAAAGCACGGGCAAAGTTTTACCCTCATAAGCTAATTTAAAACTGACGCCCTGGATGCTGGCAATATTTTTCTGACTCAGGCTATAGCTGACCGCGATTTCTTTGGCGTAAATATCGGCCTGAGGCAGTAAACCAAAAGTTATAATTTTCGCTTTGGTCTTTTGAGCCATTTGACTGACCAAGCGGTCGTCGCCGTTTAAAACGGCAAACCCGTCTTTTTTTAACGCCTGAATCAAATTGCCTTTTTCTTTCGCCACCGCTTCCAATGAACCGAAAAATTCCAAATGAACCGGAGCGACTCTAGTCACTACGCCGATTTTAATCGGCACAAAATCAGTCAGGTATTTAATGTCACCGGGCTTATCGGCGCCCATCTCTAAAATTAAGATCTTAGGATAATTTTTGTCTGTAGCAATAATCAGACGAATGGCTTTTAAAAAAACGGCTAGCCACCTAAAAATTGAATGGCCGCCGGTTTCCGCGCCGATAATGGTCAAAGGAATGCCAATTTCATTATTGTAATTCTTGAAATTTTTCCTGACCGAAAAACCGCCGGACAAAACCGAGTAAATTGCTTCTTTAGTTGAAGTTTTACCCACACTGCCGGTAATCGCGACAATTTCCGGCCGATATTTATTAAGAACCGCCGTGGCAAAAATTCTCAATATTTTTTCCAGTAATTTTTTCAGCTGATTTTTCATAGATAGCTTTTAGCTTTTAGCTTTTAAAGGCAAACTATAACCTAAAAGCTACAAGCTACCAGCTATCAACTAATACTCCGGCGGTATCTGATAATAGTTTAACAAAAATTCCGATATTTGCCTAAACAACGGGCCTAAAGTATCCGAAGCAAACCTGACACCCTGAGGCTTTTCTAATTTCAATAACATAACAAACTGAGGATTATTGGCCGGACCAAAGCCGATAAAAGTGTGATTGGTTTCCTGGCTGTACCCGCCGCGGCTGTCGGGAATCCGAGCGGTGCCGGTTTTAGCCGCTAAATAGTAGCCGGGAACGCGGGCTTTTTTGTCATAACCTTTTTCCGTGACCGAAACCAGCATGCCGGAAAGTAAGGCGGCGGTTTTGGGTTTAATCACTTGCCGGATAACTTTCGGTTGAGTTTTGGTGATTTCACCATTGGGTTTTATAATTTCGGAAACAATATATGGTTCAACCAGTTGGCCACCGTTAGCCACGGCCGCATAAGCGCTGAGGAGCTGCATCGGCGTCACGGTGATGCCGTGGCCGAACGAAGCGGTCAAATAATAAACATCGCCTTTCTTGGCTAAAGAACTGATGTCTCCGCTAGTTTCTTTGTCCAGAGTGATGCCGGTCAATTCGCCAAAGCCGAAATTTTTAACGTAACTTTGAAAAGTTTCCCGGCCGATACTTTCCGCGGCAAACATGGCGCCGGTATTTAATGATTGTTCTAAAACCTGGGTCATCGTATTAACGCCGTGGGCTAAATTGTCAAAATTTCTAATGGTGAAAGGCCCAACCTTAACTTCACCGGTGTCTTCATAGGTAGTATCAGGCGCGACCTTTTCTTGGTCTAAGGCCGCCGCCATGGTCATGGTTTTAAACACCGAACCGGATTCATAGGGCGTAAAAATCGCCGGGTTATTAAAATAGTTGATATCGGAAACTTGATTGTAATTTTCCGGGTCAAAATCGGGGAAATTGCACATGGCAATAATCGCGCCGGTTTTTGGGTTCATGATAATCACCGTGGCACTGCTGGCTTTAAAATATTCGTAAAATTCTTTCAGCTTTTGGCAAGCGGTGAATTGAACTTTGCGGTCAATAGTTAAAACCAAATCCACGCCATCTTGCGCCGGCCGAATCGATCGCGGGCCGATAGCGACCAAAGCACCCAAGGCATCCTTGACTGATTGCAGTAATCCGGACTGACCGGACAGTTCGTCGTTAAAATAGCCTTCCAAACCGTATTGACCGATTTTTTTGTCGTCTTTAAAACCGACAAAACCAAAAATCTGGCCGCCAATACCTTTCTCCGGATAATAGCGATAAGTTTCCGGCAAAAATCCGATGCCGGCTAAGCCTAACGCCTTGATTTGGTCGGTTTGCTCTTTGGTTACTTTGTGTTTGATCGGTTCGTAAGGATCGTCTTTTTTGGCTAGCTTGGGTAATATGGCTTGCCATTCTTCTTCAGCTAAAGACAAGATCGGGGTGATTTTATCAATCACCTCACCCGAATTCTTAATTTTTACCGGTTCGGCATAAACCAAATAATAATCCCGGTTAGTCACCAAAGGATATAAAGATTCTGATTCTCGGGTATAGATAGAACCCCGCTCCGGAAATAACTGTTTGTAGACATCATGTTTTTCTGAAGCCAGTAAAGAATAAAATTCATGCTGCAAAACCTGAAAGCTGAAAAGCCGAGCCACGATAATCAAGCCAAATAAAAAAACGACTACGGTTAGCACACTTATCCTTTTATCCTTAATCACATCATCAACCGAAGACTTTTTGGCTAAAATCACCATAGCCGCAACTAGAATTATGGAAAAATATTTAATTCATCAAGAGTACCAATTATCTGGCGACAGCGACTAGCGGCGTCACCTGGAGATACTCAACCGGACCGGCTTCAACCATATTAAGTTGGCTGATCTTGCCCTGGACGTTATCCATTGACTGCAGCCCCAACGATTCAAGTCTTAGGTCATCAGCCGCCTGCTGCAATTGGCTGATTTCTACCTCTAAATCCTTAATTTGATAGCCTTGGCTGACCAAGCCATTGATTTGAACTAAATAAGTCACACCCAAAAAAATCACCAGGGTTAAAATGACGGAATTTAAGACCTGAACGTTAAATTTGATTAGCTTGGCTGATTTTATTTTTGGTTTTGGTTGGCGGCTCATGGCTTTAGCCAGATGAAAAAATTTAGACATATTTTTGTTTTTTATTTTTGTTTTTTATTTTTAAGTTAATTAATTTAACGGTTGGGAGTGACGCCGTGTCAGACTTTTTCGGCCACTCTCAGTTTGGCGCTGCGACTTCGGGGATTCTGAAAAATTTCTTCAGCCGTGGGAATAATTGGTTTTTTCGTCATTATCTTCAAAGTTTTTTTGTGGCCGCAACGGCAAACCGGAATTTGAGGCGGACAAAGACAATCCTTAGCCTCTTGCTGAAAAAAATTCTTTACGATTTTGTCTTCCAGAGAGTGATAGCTGAGGACCGCCAGCCGGCCGCCAGCCGGCAAGGATTCGACGGCTTGGGGCAAAACTTGCCTTAAGTTTTCCAATTCATCGTTAACCGCTATTCTTAGGGCTTGGAAAATTTTGGTCGCCGGATTAATTTTTGATTTGGCGCGATAATATTTTTTGTAAACAGCGGAAACAATTTCCACAATCTCTTGCGATAAACTGATTGGTCGCTTGCTTCGCGCTTCTACGATTCTTAAGGCAATCGGTCGGGCTAACTTTTCTTCTCCGTATTGTTGAAAAATTTTGATTAAGTCTTCGGCCGACCAAGTATTAAGAATTTTTGAAGCGGTTAAATCGGACTGAGCGCCAAAACGCATGTCTAACGTTCCTGACGCCAAAAAACTGAAACCTCGGGCGTGATCTTGCAGCTGATTAGATGATAGGCCAAGATCAAATAAAATGCCGTTAACTCGACTAAACTGGGAATCATTTAATATTTGTTTTAAATTTTTAAAATTATCTTTGACTAGACCAATTCGATTTTTGTAAATTTTGGTGGCGTCCTGGGTGAGTTGGATAGCACTCGGATCCAGGTCAATTCCCAGCAATAAACCGGCGGGTGCTGTTCTTTTTAAAATCTCGCTCGCATGACCGCCGCCGCCCAAAGTGCAGTCAACAAAATTCTGATTGGACTTGGGTGCCAGATAATGAATCACTTGATCTAACAACACTGGCTGGTGAAAATTTTCCATAGTTTTAAAATTTTGCCTTAGACCCCAAGTTCGCCTAAAGCCTCGGCGATGTCGCCGCTTTTGGTTTCCGTGCCGGCCTTGTATTTATTCCACATCGCCTGATCCCAAATTTCCAACCGATTGTACAAACCGGCGATAATGGTATTTTTTTTCAAACCGGCGTAACGGCGCAGGTAATCGGGAATCAACATCCGACCCTGACCGTCTATTTCCACGTCCATCGCTCCAGCCAGCATTAGACGGCTAAACGCCCGACTATTGGCCCGGGCAATGGGCAAAGCCGCCAATTTATCGGCCAGTTTTTGCCACTCAAGTTTGGGGTACAAAAAAAGGCAATTATCCAGACCTTTGGTCACGACTGCCCCTTTGGCCAAATCTTTGCGAAATTTAGCCGGTACGGCCAACCGGCCTTTGGGGTCTATATTGTGTTGGTATTCACCGATAAACATAGAAGTTTTGGTTTATGCACCTGCTATCTAAGTTATCCCCACTTTTATCCACTTCACACCACTACACTATTATTTTACCCCACCTAGACAATACTGTCAACCCCGTTAGAAATTCCGAGAAATCAAGAAATATTTCAATAAAATAAGATAAAAAGATTAATAATGATCCTTTCTAAATCAAATTTCTAACGGGGTCAACCACTTAACAGCACCCGGTAAAAATGGTTTAATCAGGCACTTTTTGAACAATATTTGCCACTATTGTCAATTTTATTTCAAAATGTGTGGATAAATATTTTTATCCACCTTAAATACAATAAAAAAATCTGCTTTTGGCAAAGCAGACAAGCGTGAATACGAAATTCGTTTTTAGTCTTTAATTTAATATATTTTAGTCATTGCGAGGAGCGAACGACAGTGAGCGACGAAGCAATCTGACGCGAAGCGTCATCCCGAGGGGACCGAGGGGTCTATCTTGCCAAGGGGATTGCTTCCCCCGCCGTTTCTGTTTATCTTTAGTTAAACAGAAACGGCGGGGTCGCAATGACACTCGGGTTCATTTAGGCTTCAATTAATGTTTAAACGGATTTTGATTTTTTTTACCACTTCTTGCAATTCAGTTTTTGCCTTAATCAAATACTCGTAATGACCAATGGCGGCTACCTGTTCAAAAGCGCCCTGATCGGCCAAGTTGCTTAAAATAATCACGGGAATATTTTTAGTCTCCGGCCGGCTGGAGATGTCGTTTAAAATTGTCATGCCGTCAATATCCGGCAGCAAAATATCAAGTAGAATTAAATCAGGCGGCTGAGAATTAATCAGCTCCAAAGCTTGCTGGCCGGTTTCGGCAGTGATGACTTCAAAAATATGTTCGTCTGTCAGTTTCTTTTTCATTAAAAACAACAAGTCGGGGTCATCTTCGACCAATAGAATCTTCTTATTACTATTTGACATAAAACCTATTAATTAAGACTAAATAATGCCTCGTCTCGCCCCGTTAGAGTTTAACGAGGCTGGATTATGCGTAGTTGGTCGGTTATAAATTAATCCAGATTAGTTATTGACATGACGCCGGAAACTCTAACGGGGCTCGCCCCGCTCCAAACTGTGAAACAAATTTCGATTTAGCGGGTGGCAGCCGAAGGCGGATTCCGCGCCCCCCCCCTAAACAACTGACATCAAGACAGTGATTCGCGAGCTTGGGGCGGGGTCATCTTCGACAAGCAAAATCTTTTTATTGTTGTTGGGCATAAATTAATTCAGCTGTTGTCTTTTAGCTGCTTGGACTTTGTAATATTGGGTGGCTGGCCGTAAAATGGCGTTAAAATACTAACTCCCCGCTTGCCTTTCAGCTCGGCCAAACCCGCCTGAATAAAATCATCCTCAGTTTCCAAACCGGTTAATTTAACGCCGGCGGCCGGAATCTGCAAAGCATAAGATAAGGTATTAGCGATGACAATTCCGATGCGCAAAGCGGTAAACGGCCCGGGTCCCAAAGCGACGATTATCCCCCGGAGTTTTTGGCTCGTAGTTTTAGCTGTTTTTAAAATTTTCTCTATGGCTGACAATAATGTTTCTGACTGACGATGATGGGCTAAAAAATTGTTTTTAAGAACTACCTGACCATTCTTAACTAAAGCAATAAAAACTTTTTTAGCGTCAGCCGTATTGATAACAAGAATCATAGATATTTTTTAAACCATTCCGCGACCAAAGGATTAACTTTTTTATAGTGAATCGGTTGCCGCCAGGTATGAGGCATACCGTCAATTACCACCAGCCGCTTAGGTTCCCTTAAAATTTCGTAAACCGTCTGAGAATGTTTCAAAGGCACAATCCGATCAGTCCGGCCGTGGACAATGATAGTCGGGATGCTGATTTTTTTCACTTGACTGAGAGTATCGTGCTTGAGTAGATCGGTATAAAAATCAAATTTAATTTTATAACCCCAGATGAATAAAAAACCATTTTTTTGAAAATGATCGGCTCTACCCCGTAATTTTTTTTCCAGTTCCGTGTCTTGAGCGCCGCGATAAGCCACGCCGGCCAAATCGGCCAAGACTTTAATCCGCGGATCGGTCGGCCCATAAGTCAAGGCGACCTGGCCACCCATACTGTGACCGGCCAGACCAATCCGGGCCGGATCAATAAAACCCTGATATGAAATAAAATCAATGACGGATTTCAAGTCCGCCAGCTCTTGGCTGAAATTGATGTCTTCAATCGTACCGTCGCTTTCCCCTCTTTCGTTGGTAAAATCAAAGCGCATGGCGGCAATACCGTTTTTAGCCAGGGTTTGAGCTAAACTCTTCAAATGAATTTCCTCTTTGTAGCCGGTAAAGCCGTGGCAGATGACAACCACCGGCGATCGGCCTTGGTTTTTAGGCAAATCAATGAGGCCGACAATTTTTCGGCCTTGATTATTTTTTAACTCAACCCGCCGGGCCGAGCCTGAAAATTTCATCCTCAAATAACGACGGAGAACATGAAAATACATAATTAATCCAGTTTATTGACAATCACAATTTTTTTGCCGCCCAAAATTTCGTAAAGAAACCGATCGGTGATATCGTGACGGTATTTGTACTCCTGATAAGTCATAACCGTATAATTGATCTCTCGGTTCAGCTCTTTTTCAAACCTTTTAATTAAAAACGATAGCCGGCGATGGTTAACGCCACCCACCAGCAAGATATCGGTGGCAAAACCCTCCCGGCCGACAAAAATACCGGTTAGAATCAAAAGTTTCAACCGAGCCATCTTTTCCACTTCCCGGACAAAACTTTTTTCCAACAGCAGCTGGGCTTTAATCAATAAGGCTTTAAGCTCGGGGTAAAGAATAAAACTGGTGTTAGCCAAGAAATACTTCTTACTCCCCGGCTTTTTTGCCTTGACCGATCTTTTCCCCGGCTCCGCCTGGGGTTGACTCACTGACTTGATAACACCGAATTTCTCTAAATTTTCAACCTCACGCCTAATGGAGTTAAGCTGGATCTTAAATTTCCGGGCCAGCTGTCTAAGGTAGTAAGGCTGGGCGGGGTTATTCAAAAATAAACCCAATAAATTCACCCGGGTTTTTGAACCAAAAAGTTGTTCAAGCATACCCCGTTAGAAATTAAGAATAAAAAAATTATGAACGGTTATCGGTTTTTGAATACTGGATACCGATTGGCTTTATTGCAAATATCAAATAAATATGACATTTTAGAATCAATCATCGATTTCTAACGGGGCATATACCTCCATACGAAATGCGATTATGGTTTACGAAAAACCTTAATTATATTATAATATAGACATTAATTAATCGCAACCAAACACCGGCCATGGATTATTTCCGAGCTAAAATCAATCATTTTGTCATTGACTATCCGGAGGTTAAAAAAACAATCGTTCGGTCATTTATCTCCAAACCGACCAGGACACTGGAGAAAAAATTTGGCCGGCTTTTTGGTCTGATTGAAATTGACAATCCGGATCCGAAAATACCCGAACTGATCGACCTGATTACCGAAGAATTAAAAACCAGATATTACAGCTTGACTACTAACGCCCAGGAGATTGAAGAATATGATCTGGAAAATAATTTTGAAAATACTTTACAGAAAATTAATTTGACCATCGCCTCTTTTTTAGAAAGTGAAAAAGCCAACTTAGACCTGGAAAAAACCAGCATCGTTTTGGGTGTCATTGTCCAACGGCAGATTATTTTCAGTCAAATCGGTAAAATCAATATTTTTCTTCTTCAAAATCTGAAAAAAAATGACTACCGGATTATTGATATCTTGGAAGCCAGCCATACGCCGGTCGCCAGCCCCAATCCGTTAAAAATATTTTCCCAGGTCATCACTGGCCGGATTAACCAAAAAGATATAGTTTTAATCGCTACTAATAACGTTTTTGATTACTTTTCCTTGGAAAAAATTAAAAATATCGTTACTAGCACCCAAGCAACTAATGAGGGAATCTCAGCGCTGAGACAAGTGCTTGAAAAAACCAGCCGCCGGCAAAACTTTGGCGTTTTAATTGCCGAAATTGAAAAAAATATCATCGGCGAACCTGACCAAGCAGTAACCAAGGAATTCAACTACCGTCAAGCCGCTTCCAAAGATTCAATGAGAGAACTGATTAAAACCGAAGAGGAAACCGAAAAACTCTTAGCGCCGTCGTTGCTGCCAGAAGCTAAGAAATATCTCAAAATTTTAAATACCGCTTTTCAGAATTATCTGGCCAAAGTCAGGGATAGCCAGCAGCGCTTAAGTAAAAAAATGATTTCACTGCCTAAATTCAAAATCCCAAAAAATTTAAGTCAAAATATACCTTTGCCCCGACTGCCTAAAATCCAGAGCTTGACTCAACCGATACGAGAAAGGACAAAAACTACTTTTGAATTACTAAAAAAACAAAGTTTGACTCAAAAAACTTGGCCGCCGCTGAAATTGATGATTAATAGCGGCTGGAACAAATTTAACCGCCTGAGCCGTTCCAGCAAAATCACCTTGGTAATTTCGGTGGTCCTGGTTTTGATTTTAAGCCAAAGCATTATCGGCATGCAGATAAAAAATAGAGGGGAAAAAGATTTAGTGCTATTTAATCAAGCCGTTGAAACGGCCGAGACCAAAAAAAACGAATCGGAAGCTAGCCTGATCTACCGCGATGAAAATAAAGCTAAGGTTTTGTTACTTGAAGCCAAGGCAGCCGTCTTGGGACTGAAGCCAAAAAATTCTGACCAACAAAACCGCCTAGCCGCTTTAAACCAAGATATTGATGCCCAACTGGAAAAACTCCGCCACTGGGTTGAGATTGCCGAACCGGTCCAGGTGATCAACTTTCAGAATCTTGACGGCCAGGCAAAAATCGCCAACCTAGCCTTAATCTGGCAAGACGTCATTTACACTCAAAACACCAGAAACCAGACAATCTATAAGGCGAACGTGACCTCCCGGGTAATTGCCGGCATTTTTTCTGACAATGCCAATACGGGCAATTTTACCGGCGGCACGGTTGGCAGTAACAATGAGCTGCTGTTTATCAATAGTGAACAAAAAATATTTTCTTTTTCTTTAGCTAACGACACCATTAAAGAGGTGTCAATCGCAATCAAAGAAGGTTCAAAAATTTCCGATTTAGTCATATACGCCAATCGACTTTACTTGTTGGATCAAACTAATGGCCAAATTTACCGTTACAATAAAAACGACAATAGCTACGGCCAAGTCACCGACTGGCTGGAAGACGACACCGCCGATTTAAAGAATGCGGTTTCTTTGACTATTGACGGTTTTCTTTGGGTTTTAAAAAATAACGGCGAAATCTTAAAACTGGAAAAAGGCAAAAAAGTTGATTTCACTCCCCCGCTAGTTGAACCAGCTTTGATGGCACCGACAAAAATTAAAACCAGTGAGGGCTCAGATTACTTATACATCTTAGACCCGGCCAGCCAACGGTTAGTGGTTATCAGCAAAGCCGGAAAATTAATCAGCCAATACCACTCCGCCAATTTTAAAGATTTAAAAGATTTTGCGGTGGTGGAGTCGCAAAAAAAGATTTATATCCTGGACGGCAGAGTTATTTACGGTATTGCCGCCTCCCACCTGCCCTAAATGATACACCTTGGCTTTCTATATTGATTTTTATTAGGCCAGTGCCAACGGCAAAAGTATTATATAAACATCAGACTAGACGATAATGAATAAGTCCTGAGTCAGGGGCTTGGGGTCAGCACCCGAGCCCGAGTCCGCCGCTGAGTTTTACGAGGCGAGCGGACGGGTTGATCAAGATAAAACCCGATCAAAACTTTGGCGAGTTGCTGACCCCAAAACTTTTGGTTACTTTTGGTTCCAAAAGTAACAGATAAATTACCTTTGTTGCTACGCTAGAATTTAATTTTAATTATTCTTATTTAGTCTTACGTGCCAACCAACCGCTAAAATTTATCTGGTTAACCTAAAAACGCCCCAATGGGGCGTTTTTAAATTTAACTGAGTGGCAATTTACTTTAAGGTTACTTTACCGCCAGCTTCTTCAATGGCTTTTTTCATTTTCTCGGCGTCTTCTTTCTTAACGCCTTCTTTGATCATTTTCGGCGCGCCATCGGCTAAGTCCTTGGCTTCTTTTAAGCCAAGCTCAGTGATTGACCGCAAAGCTTTAATGACATTAATCTTATTGTCACCGGCGGCAGTCAGCTCAACATTGAATTCAGTTTTTTCTTCAACGGCCTCAGCCGGACCAGCGGTACCAACGGCGGCAACCGCGACCGGGGCGGCGGCGCTCACGCCAAATTTTTCTTCCAAAACTTTGACCAACTCGGCCAAGTCTAGAACGGACAATTTTTCGATTTCCTCAACCAAGCTTTTAAATTTAGCTGGCACCTGGACTTCTTTGTTTTCTTCCGACATATATTTTAGCTTATAGCTGGTAGCTTGTAGCTGGTAGAAAAATTACTTCCTAAAAGCTAGAGGCTAAAAGCTCTAATTAAGATTTAGAATTTTTAATCGCGTTTAAGACGTAAACCAAATTCCTAAGGTTACCCGACAAAACATTGACCAAACCGGAAACGGGTGACTTGATTGAGCCGAGCAGTTTTGCCAATAGCTCGTTTCTGGACGGTAATTTGGAAAGAGTAATGACTTTAGCCGCGTCAATGAATTTTTTCTCCAAAATGCCGCCGACCGGTTTCAAGGCTTCATGGGTTTTGGCAAATTCCCCAATCGTCTTGGCTGAGGCGACTTCGTCGTTATAGCTAAACACCGTCGCTACACCTTTATTTAAAGTGACCGGATCAATATCATTAATGTCCGAATCCTTAAAAGCTAAGCGCATCAAAGTTTTTTTTGCCACCACGTAATCAATGCCAAGCTGACGGCATTTTTTTCTTAATGCCTCAATCTCTTTGACCTTTAAGCCGTCAAAATTGGCAAAAACCACGCCTTTGGCGGTTTTAAGCTTTTCGACATAATCTTTAACTGCGGTTTCTTTTTGTTGTCTGGTTTTAGGCATAATTTAGGTTATTAGCTTGTAGGTTTATTACTTATACCCTTGCTCGGCGCGAAAAATCAAAAATCTGTGGGGTTTCCACAGACTATTTGGCAAATCGCGAATTGCCAATGGCAAATCGCTTGTTTCCTGGATGGGCGATCGGCTTTAAGCCGTTTAAGCCTTTTAGGCGCCCATTGTCTGGGGAAAACTATATTAATAAAAACAGTATAGCAGGTTTAAAAAAGCTGTCAACCCCGTTAGAATTTTATAGGGCTGATAATAGAAATCATCCCCCATAAGCCAGGAAAGAGGAATTGATCTTGATAAAGCGCCGTAAACTCTAACGGGGCCAAGCGTTTGACAATACCCCCATAAAAATGGTAAGAAAAGGCTACCTAGCCGGCCTATATTACAGGCGGGCGAAATACCGTTCATTACAAGGAGGTGTGCCATAATGGCCACTACCAAAATTCAGGTTGTCCCCAGCGGGGCCGAGCTTGCAGAAAAGCTCAAGCCAGTAACCGCGAATGTATCGCTAGAGCACGATGGCAAGAAGATCCCCATCACTCCCTCTAAAGAGCTCTTGGAATTCTTTCACAAAATCCAAGCTGGCGCCGATCAGATGAAAAGTGACGACGAGCTCGCAAGCCAACTCCACTACCTGGGAGAATTGCTCATACGCACCCTTGAAGACATTCCCACCGACAAGGAGGTCTGGGCTAAGCCCAAGGAGCAAGTCATCACTGGCTGCAGCGAGGTAATCCAGTTTTTCCTCGGAGTAGCAGGTCCATTCGACTCATATGCCGCTAACGCAGCTAGGCACAAAGCCTTTAAATTGCTCACGGAAAAAATTCTACCGGCCCTGAGCGAAGAAACGACCATCTGCAACGATAACTCCATGAAACTGGCATACTTCCCGGCCGAGCTCCAAGGCAAAGTGGCTCACTGGCTGATGGAACCCCGTGATCTTAGTCGCCTCCAGCGCGAACAAGGGAAGCGTGGAATAGGCAGATTCTGCCTTGACCTCGTTAGTGAGTTGTGTCACAGGCAATGGAGTCGGGACAATGATGCCCATTTTCAGCCAGCCCAAATCAGTGATGGTGACATTGCAAGGGTTGTCATATCCTTCATTGAAATCAATTCTGAGCTGGTTTATCGTCTATCAGAAGGCCACTGCACCGTCGTGGTTCCCCACATGATCAGGGTTTTGTTTAGCGGCGAGCTCAGGACAGCGCTACTGGAGGCTCGTCAAAGCGCCACGCCCCAATTCGTGCCGGTGCCGCTGGCTCAAGATAACGGCCGAGGCGTCCTCTTGCCCAAGAACCAAAGCCTGATGTCGGCGTTTATCGTACTCTGGCCAAAATGGCTGATAGAACAAAGTAAAGAACCGATCCGCAAAAGGACCTGTCTCTGGCTTTAATCGCCACCAGATATTCGTCCACCGACGCCGCACTCCGACGTCGGTCTTTTTTATTTTCTGTTTTGTCATCCTGAACTCGTTTCAGGATCTAGCACCTGCCTGCCGGCAGGCAGGGATTCCGGATCGGGTCCGGAATGACAACAATTATTTGATGACTGTACCAACAAATTTTTTGCCGGCCAAAAACTTTTTCAAGTTTACTAAGTTACTGCCGTTTAAGACCACTAATTCCATTCGCCATTTTTGGGCTAGTTTAGAAGCGATCGGATCAAAAGGCACATGGGCGCCGGGCACCCAGACGTTGCCGACAATTTTTCTGAAAGCCGGCCAACCCATTTGCTTTTGCGGCTTGGCGTCTTTGAATTTCTTAGGGTCTTTGTCGTAAACATAAGTGATATTGGACAGGTTAATCACGGTTTTAGCGCCAAAAGCTTTAGCCGCCAAAACCGCGTCTTTATCCGAAGAAGAACCAGGCAGATAGCCAGCACCAACAATAACCCGGCGGCTGGTTTTAACCGATTTGGCCGGATCGCCTAAAATGCTTTCATAAGCATAATCGCCAAAAATGGCGCTGACCAGCTCGGCGTTAAGTCTGGTTGAAGCAATACCGACCCAGTCCAAATCGCGGCTGCTGACTTTGGCATTGACCGTTCTGGCGGCAATTTGGTGATGGCGAGAGGTGTTGCCACCGCCGGTGATAATAACCACCTTATTGCCATTTTTGATGTAATCCAAAATTACCTGGCGGAATTTTTTCAAAAAATTGACATCAAGATCTTCAGGAGCAATCAATGAACCACCTAAAGACATCACAATAGTTTTAGACATAAAGATAATTTATTAAATTCGAAATCCTAAATCCGAAACTCGAAACAAATTCAAATGCCCTAATAACCTAAATTTAAAACGTTTTGATAATTTGGATTTTTGTGATTTGGTAATTGTTTCGGATTTAGGATTTCGTGCTTAGGATTTTATTTAGTAGTATTTTGCTTTATTCGCCACGTGCTCTTCAAAAGTTTTACTATATATCGCCTGACCAGCCGGGGTAGTCAAAAAATACCAATAAGGATTAGCTGTCGGATAAACCGCCGCCAAAATGGCTGACAGACCGGGACTGGCGATTGGTCCGGGCGGCAAACCGCGGTAGCGATAAGTGTTATAAGGACTCTCCTTGGCTAAATCCTGGGCTGAGGCCCGGGGCGTTGATTTACCGGTAACATAGTTAACGGCGGAATCAGCCTGAAGCGCCACGCCGGCGTCAAGCCTTTTGTAAAAAATATCAGCGACCAGTTTGCGGTCTTTATCACTGGAGACTTCCTTTTCTATAATTGAAGCTAGCGTCAAAATTTCATGAATGGTTTTGCCTTGGCGCTTGATTTCGGCCCTGAGCTCTGCCGTCAACTTACTACTCATGTTGTCAAACATTTTTTTGACAATCTCTTCAGCTGTAGTATCACTATACACCCGATAAGTATCGGGAAACAAATAACCTTCCAAATCCAAGTTTTTCGGCTTATCGGCTAAAATTTCATACTCATTCCAAAAATCGGCTTTCTTTTGAACCGCGGTTAAAAAATCCCGGCTTTTGACTATCCCCTGATTTTCCAAGTAATTGGCAAAATCAGACAAGTTCCAGCCTTCAATAAAAGTCAAAGTTTTTTCTTTGGTTTGGCCCGGACCGGCGAACAAAGCATCGGCAATTTCTTTAGTGCTTAAATTAGGGGCTAAAAAATACTCGCCGCTTTTTAATTTGCTGCTAATCCCCTGCTGCCAGACATAAAACTGAAAGACCAACGGCCGGCGGATAAAATTATTCTGTTTTAGCTCCCGGCTGATATCCCGGCTCCCTTGGCCGCTAGTAACGGTAAAAGATTTTAACTCGGCATCAGAAGAAACCGGCATGTTCAAAGAATACAAATAATAGACCCAGACCGCCAGAAGAAAAAAAATAAAAAGTAAAAGTGCTTTACCTTTATTTTTCTTTTTCAATTTTCCCGGCAAAAAATTTATCATGGGTAATCTTTAAAAATATTATTCCAGCCCTAGCAACTGATTGATATTAGAACTGGAATTAGGTTTGTCAAGACCGCCAACGCCGTACTTCATTTCAATCTTATATTTTTCGCAAACTGCCGCTTCAGGAACAACTTTCTTTGAACTGCGGTCACCGCCGTTGGCAAAAATTAATTTATTCCCTCGGTGCTTTTGCGCTACTAGGGCTAAAGTTTTAGTGACCGGCGGATTTTGGTCAACGGAAAGAACCACTTCATCAACATCACGGATAGCTTTGACAATCTCGCACCTTTCTTTCTGGTTCATGATAATTTTGCCTTTTTTGATCTTTTGCTGCTTGTCGTTATTGACTATCACAATCAAATAATCGCCCAATTTTTTGGCCGCTTTAAAAAGACGAATATGCCCAAGATGGATGGGGTTAAAATAACCGCTGACAATTACTATGCTTTTCATATACGGTCTAATTGCTTATTTTATCAGCTAAAAAGTTAATTAGATTTTCCAACGACGGATAGTTTTTAAACTTTTCTAACAAAATCTTTCTGGTTTCCGCCGGTTCATGAGGCTCTTCGTAAGACCGCGGCGAACTTAAAGCGTCAAAAGAATCAATCACCGAAATCATCCTGGATATTTCCGTAATCATTGCTTCAGTTTCTGGATCAGGATCTTTTTTTAATTCAGCTTCAAAAGGATAGCCTTCGGAATAAAAATGATGCCGCATGACAATTTCAGAAATTACTTCAGCCATTACCTGACGATCAGACTCAGTATCCATGGCGCGCGAAATTTCTAGGCAAATATCTTTGCTCCGTTGAGGATGGGCCCGAATTTCTTTTCTTTTTTCATCAGTTAAGGGGCCGCGACCGGTCAAAGTTTCCGGGCTGACCGAAGTTTTGCCAATATCGTGCAAAATAGCGGACAAAAGAAAAATCTTTTTTCTTCCCGCCTGTTCTTCTGGCGCCAGCGACTTAACCTCTTCTGAAACGGAATAGTACTCGTCAAAAACAATTTCAGACAAATGTGCTACATCAAAAGAGTGTTTATATTGACTCTCAAATTTACCCCTGGGTATCAAGCCTTCTTCTACCTTAAGTAACTCCACCATTTTTTTATAAACTTCCGGCGTGTTCATGACTAAATCCCAAACATAAGGACTGATTTCAGCTTGGTTACTAGTCTCGGCAATTTCTCTTCTAAGAGGATTGCTGTCTGCTTCTGGTGACGACATAGTTATCAATCAATTATTAGCGGGACAAAGACAAAACCAGGATAGATATTTTGTTGATACTTGTTTTTTTCTGTCCGTTCAATCAGCCTAAGATCTTGAGCCATAGTGGGAATGACCAAGCGGCCATTGATTGTCAGCTGACTGGTTAATTCATCAGGCACTTCAAAAGCGGCGGCGGACACTAATATCCTATCAAAGGGAGAGAATTCTTTCAATCCTTTTGATCCGTCTTGGTAAAAAAACTCAACGTTATTGAATTGATATTTTTTGACGTTAGTCTGGCCGAATTCTTTTAGAGCCGCTACTCGCTCAATAGCAAAAACTTGACCGCTAGGGCCGACAATTTCAGCTAAAAGGGCCGTGGTCCAGCCCGAACCGGAACCGATGTCTAAAATTTTTTGGCCTTCAGCCGGTACCAAAAGTTCAAGCATAAAAGCCACGGTTAACGGTTGAGAAATTGTTTGGCCGTGACCGATAGGCAAAGGAGCGTTAATTGATTCTTCTTCTACCAAATCAGACGGCAAAAAATCACGCCGCTTTATTTTCTTAAAAGCTTTGATAATCGCCGGGGTTTTGAGGTAACCTTGGCTGATTAATTCTTGAATCAATTCGGTCATAGCCAATGCCAGCTAATGATTAAAAGCAGTAAACCGAAAATAACTCGGTAATAGGCAAAAACTTTCAAGGAATGGTTTTGCAAAAACCGCAAAAAATATTTAATAACATAGTAGCCGCTGATAGCGGCAGCTAGAAACCCCAGACTTAAAAGCCAAAATTGGTTTAAATCAACGCCCTGACCGACAAATAAATCATAAGTTTTTTTAACTCCCGCGCCAAAAACCACTGGCATGGAAAGCAAAAAAGAAAACCGGGCGGCGGCCTGGCGGTTCAGTTTTTGGGTTAAACCTGCTATAATAGTGATACCCGACCGCGAAACTCCGGGAATCAAAGCCAGGGCCTGGGCCAAACCCATAACCAAAGCGTCTTTAAAAACTAACCGATCTAAAGATTTTATTTTCTGACTAAAATGGTCAGCCAGATACAAAATTACGCCGACTAAAATCAGCATAGCCGCGACCAGTTGAGTTGACCGAAAAACCGTTTCAATCAAATCCTGCCACAGATAGCCGGCCAAAGCGGCCGGAATAGTGGCGGCAAATAAATACCAGGCCATTTTCTGATTAACATCATGACCAAGATTCCAATCAAAAAAACTGGCAAAAAACGCTTTAAAATACTTAACGACTTCCGGCCAAAAAAATAGAAGCAAAGCCAAAAACGTGCCTAAATGCAAAACCACGTCAAAAGCCAAATTATCAATAAAATCAAACTTTAAAAAATCGTGAAGCACGACCAAGTGACCGGAGCTGGAAACCGGCAAAAATTCCGTTAAACCCTGGATCAGACCGGCGATAATGGCATACAAATATTCCATAAATACCAATTATAAATTCTAAATTTTAATTAAATAAGCCAATTTTAAATATTTAATTATTGCGACTTTATTTAAAATTTAAAATTAGATATTTAAAATTAAACCCTATGGATTACTCTTATATCATTATACCACTAATTGTCCTCATTACCGCCCAGGCGCTGAAACTTTTAACTGATCGCGTCAATGGGAATTTCAACCTCAGAAACATTTTCATTTCTTACGGTGGCATGCCCTCGGCCCACACCGCTTTTTGCGTTTCGATCACTACCCTGCTTGGCTTGCGGCTTGGCTTTGACGCGCCAATTTTTGCCATGGCTTTAGTTTTTACTTTGATCGTGATGCGCGATGCTTCAACTTTCCGGCAACTGCTGGGCAAACAAGCAAAAGTTTTTAACCGTTTCATCAGCCAATTACCCAGCTCAGAAACTCAGGATATTCCCCGCTTCCAGGAAAACCTGGGGCACACTATCTTAGAAGTCGTGGCCGGCGCGGTTTGGGGTATTGCTATCACCTATTTCCTTAACCTGCTCTAACTATTGACTCAAACTAGCATTGAATGCTACTATTCTTCTACCCAAATATTACTCAAGAAAGGAAATCTAAAGTGAGTTGCTCATTATTTAGCGATCGTGCGGCACAGCGAGAATGGCAAGAATATTGGCGTCAGCACCCTTCTTTGCCCGCATCCCGCCAGGAAAACCTTACCGGCGGAGCCTTTAGTTTTAAGCCAGCACCAGACAGACCTGGTTCACCAATAAAACCAACAATCAGGCGTCAGGCCAGTTCTCTGAATATGGCCTCGTGGCCAATCAATCGCCCATAATTCCCCTGGACGATTTTTTTTACTTCATCGGTAATGTTAATAACATCGCAAAAACCGTTAGTCGAAACGCTAAATTGTTTTGTCGCAATCATATTTGACGAATAAAAATATTAATGCTATAAAAAAGACCTAAAGTCTAATTCCATCGGACAGGAGGAAAAAGTCAGATGGACTTATTCACCGCTTTGAGAGAGCATCGCCTCCGGATTGGAGCTGGCCTGCACTTCAGATATTCCTCTGACGAACACTTCAGGCGTTCCTCTGACGAACTGGCCGGCCTGGTGGTCAGCGACATTCTTCAAGACGGTATAAGTATTGAAGCCAGAACCAGCCACAGTCAAATTGTGCGAATCTACGACCCGGCGATTTTAAGCCCAAGCCGCTGCGGCTGCGGTTTCAGTACCGAGGAGTTTCAACTCCTCTAACCAGCAATGGCAAATTGTTCTTTAAATCTCACAAATAATCCGACGGAGACCTTGCGGCCTCCTTTTTTTACCTAAAATTGACTTTCAAAAGAATACATGATAAAAAGATATAACTCTGCCCTTTTTTCGAAATCATTGATATAAGGGGGTAAGCACCAATGCAAAAAGTCCGTTTTATCAGCGTTCCTCCCGTCTGCTCTTTCTTAGTTCCACGTGATATGGAACAAATCTGGCTTGGTTTAGTGGTTTCCGCTCATAACGGAATCCAGACAATAGGCAAAAGCCCTTTATCGGATGGAGTAAAAGGAGTTGTTGTCCCGGTAGCAAACGCCCTGCTAGCTCTAGCTAGGCGTGATCGAGCTCTTGCCAAGCACTGCCGCGAAACTTTGCGGCAAGTCAATGTTAAGTTCTTGCTTATTGACCCGGAAGACTGCGAGCCAGCCAAATCCCACCCCCGTCCCCTGCGTTCATCCCTCCCGTCCTAGGGAGGATTTTTTTACCTTTGATTTTAATGTTGGCACGAATTACAAAAATGCGTGCCTCGGCCATTAAGCTTAATTTTGTGAATCAGGCCACGGCATCTTTTACATTTTTGTTTTTGCCGACCGTAAACTTTTAAATATGGTATCATACCGCCCTGACTGCCATCAAGCTGAACATAGGTATCAGCCGAAGTACCCTTTTTATCAATGGCCAGCTTTAAAATTTTGGGGATTACTAAAAACAATCTCTTTATTTCCTGTTCTTTGAGCATCCTGGCAATCCGGGTTGGCAAAATTTTTGCCGCAAAACAGCTTTCATCGCAATAGATATTGCCTAAGCCTGAGATTAAAGTCTGGTCCAGCAAAATTTGCTTGATTTTCCGATTAGGATATCGCTGTAAAATCTCAGTAAACTTTTTAAGGGTGAAATCTCTGGTGAACGGTTCTATGCCGAAATCACTTACTAACTTATCAGCTTGCAACTTACTAACTAATTTCACCCAGCCGAACTTGCGTAAATCATTAAAAAACAGTTTTGCCCCGTCGGAAAAAGAAAAAATATAATGGGTGAATTTATTGGGCAAATTATCCAAGCCGCCTTTTTGAGGATGACCGCCGGCTATTAGCTTGTAGCTGGTAGCTGGTAGCTTTTTAGGTTGATAAATCAACTGGCCGGTGAGTTTAAGGTGAATCAATAAAAAATTACCGCCGGACAATTTGATGATTAAAATTTTAGCCCGGCGCCTGATGTCTAAAATTATTTTGCCTTTGATTTTAGTTTTTACCGTCGAAGCGGAAGGTTTGACATTTTTTGGCCAATCCGTCCAAAAATCTTTCACCGTCTTAGCCTTGACCGCTTTGGTTAATTCCCGACGCAAAGTTTCTACTTCCGGCAGTTCTGGCATAAGTTAGCTTAAAAAAAATTTTAATGTTTTTTGTTGTATTTAACTAAGAGTTTATCTAAAAAATTAACCAAAGGCGTACGCCAGTTATCTTCAAGCTGAGTGCGTAAAAACTTAACTAATTTTTTATCCTCAACGGATAATTTTTTAGATTCCAGCTGCGAAATTTTATCAAAGATTATAAAATCCTTTTTTTCCTTAAAAACGTATTTCTTTTGCTCGCGATTGCTTGGTTTTCTCATATTGCCATCATTAATTGCAATTTCTCCAAAAGAATCGGCAATTGATAAAAGCCAGCTTTATCGTTTAGATGGCCGGCGGATTTTAACACGACTAGTTCCGCTCCTAGTTTATCACGCAAAATTTCCGCTTGAGCTAAGGGAACGTAATGATCATTATCAGAATTAATAGCCACAAATTGTTGGGCACTATTCTTGACTTTTTGGTAATCAAGAGGGGTTTGAAAAAAATTATCAATCTCTTGATAACCGATTGATTCCGAAAACCCAGCCACCATGACCACGCCGCCGACTTTAACGTCTGGCTTTGCCACTTCAAGGAAACGCAATATCGTCATAACTCCCAGACTGAAATAGTTTGAAATGACTTACTATCGCGATATAGGATAAGGCTAACACGAAAAATACCGCAAGTCCGATGAGAATCGCTTTATGTGGTCCGATTCTAGGAGAAAGATATGCCACGGCGAGCATATATGGTATCCAAGATACAATTGTTCCGACAAGCACAAACCAGGCGTGTTGCCCAACAGCCACGCCACCTTTTGATTGACCAATGAATAGATATGCCACCAGAGTAAAAACCGGAATGAGCGTGGCAAATCCGGACAACAGTCGATTATTACTTTCTTCCAAAGCAACAATAAGCGTGGTAAAGATACCGCCGGTTACGAAGTAGATGATAAAATTTGGTAAGCCCATAGTTTACATGAAGGTTATTCTTTTGATTATCCTTAGCAGAACCCGCGCGGCGAACCGCCCCAGCCATGAATAATGATAATTTTCTTTTCTGGTTTATGATGCTCCATGGCACTTCTTGGTTTTTATTCCTCCTTTCTTAAAGGAGGTGGCGAGCTGGCGAGCCGGAGGATTTTTAGCAAGGTATATTACTGACTTCTCTTATACCCACCCCACCTTAGTCCTCCCCTCTAAAGAGGTGAGGAAAAAATGGACTACTCCTCGTGGCACTTTTTGAATAAATCTCCCAAGACTACTTTGTCTTCCTCGATTAGTTTAGGTTCGTCAGAGACTTCTTGTTCACTAAAGTACCGACCATAGTCCCCTTCCAAAATTTGTATCTTCTGCTCAAAACTATCATCTACTTCAAGGATAAAAATATGCTTGATACTTCGCTCAAATTCATATTTTCCAAAAAAGCTATAACCAGCTGGCACCAAATTAATCTCCTCTCTCATCTCCCTTTGCAGCGCTTGTTCTGGATTTTCGTCGTTTTCTAAGCCACCGCCAAAAAATCCAAAATAATCAGGCGATCGTTTAGCATCTTTTGATCGTTTTTGCAGATACACTAAAATTTTATCGCCCTCTATTTTATACGGTATTAATATCGATGTTTGCCTTTTATTTTCCATGACACTTCTAGCATTTATTGCTGATGCCCAAAAATTTTCAACCACAACTTTTTAAAAAAAGGTACGGTCAAAGTTGAGATCATAAAAGCCACGGCCGGCACGATAGCATTAAGCCAGGGCTGGGTGATGTCAATTGCCCGAAGATAAACACCAATGGCTAGATAAGTAAAAACTAAAAGTAAAATCCGCCGAGTCCAGCTGGTTTCCCAAGCCTTATCCTGTTCAACTTTAAGGTTTCTTTCTTCTATTTTTTGGATTCGTTGTTCCAGATTATCCATATTATTTTTCATTACACTTCTTAATTTTGTTTCTGTGTCCGCAGGACTATCTTAATCTCCTTTAACGATTTTCTTCTCGATTGCACCAGCAAATAATCTATAGGCCGGCCGATTTTCTTTCTGATAGACTATTTGAATGCCGAGCACTGTTTTGCATCGTTTGCAAATAAGATTCTTACCTGCGAGATTTCCAGGAGCAACGATCCGATCAAGATAAAGACGTTTCAGAATTCCTGGACCATCTTTCTGATAAATCATGAGCCGAGTTTTGCACTTTTCACAACTCAGTGATAGCCACCGAGAGTAACCACCTCGATTCTTCTTAAATCTATCGCTCTTGAATGCAAGTTTTGCGCTCATATTCTTAGTCCTACGCCCCGTGGCACTTTTTAAATTTTTTGCCACTACCGCATGGACACGGGTCGTTGCGGCCAACTTTCTGGCCTTGATAGTGAGTGGTGTCGTCAGTCGGCAGCTGCGACTGGCGTTTTGCCACTTCTTTTTGCTGAGGCGTGGCTTGGTTTTGACTAATAGCGGCAATGGCGGACTGGCCTTCAGCCATAGTTTTAGCCGGCGCCTGGAAAGTGGCGTGACTGGCCGCCTGCTGCATGACACTGGGCGCCATCTGGGTGGCCACGCCGACTTTGAAAATGCTGTAAACCACCTGCTTTTGAACTAAAGCCAAGAGCTCTTTAAATAAACCATAAGCCTCGCGTTTATATTCCACCAACGGATCGTGCTGACCATAAGCGCGCAAACCAATGCCGGTGCGCAGATGATCAATCGCTTCCAGATGCTCAATCCACAAAGTATCAATGCTGCGCAGCATAATGCCTTTTTCCACTTGCCGCATTGCCTCTGGACTGCCGGCCGACTGATTGATTCTATCTTCTGTTTGGCTATAATAATCAACGGCCAATTTATAAAGATAGCCGATCAACTTACCCCGAGAAGTTTTGTCTTCAATACTGGTGCCGGCTTCTTGAGCAATATCGCTGAGTTTCAAGCGAACCGCGGTGGGTATGGGGAAAATGGTGTTAACCACTTCGTAAATTTCTTCAATGTTCCAGGTATTTTCGTCGTCAGAAGCGGTATGAAAATTGACCACCGCCTTAATTTCTGACATCACTAAAGTCAAAACCTTGTCTTTCAAATCCGACAAAGTTAGAATTTCTTTGCGTTTTTTGTAAATTGTTTCCCGGTGCTTATTAATAACATCGTCATACTCAACCAAGTGTTTGCGAATGTCAAAATGGTGGCTCTCCACTTTTTTTTGAGCCGCTTCCAGCGACCGGGAAATCAGCCGATTTTCAATCGGCATATCGTCGGGTACTTTCAGCCGTTCCATTAGGCCTTTCATCCGGTCAGAACCAAAAATCCGCATCAAATCGTCATCCATGGAAACATAAAACTGAGTTGAACCCGGATCCCCTTGCCGGCCGGACCGGCCGCGCAGCTGATTATCAATCCGGCGCGATTCATGCCGCTCGGTGCCGATGATGTGCAGACCGCCCAGGTCTTTAATTTTTTGTTCTTCAGCCGGATCAGACGGATCCCCACCTAATTTAATATCAACGCCGCGACCGGCCATGTTAGTGGCCACCGTGACCGCTCCCAGTTTGCCGGCCTGGGCAATGATTTGGGCTTCTTTTTCGTGCTGCTTGGCGTTAAGCGTCTGAGCCTGAATGCCTTCGCGTTCAAGTAAAGCGGCCAGCCGCTCGTTTTTTTCAATAGAAATTGTACCGATTAAAATTGGCTGGCCGGTTTGGTGCCGCTCCCGGATCTCTTGAGCCACCGCCTGGAATTTTCCTTCTTCATTTTTATATATCCGATCAGCCAAGTCCGTCCGGACCATTGGTTTATTGGTCGGAATAACCGTCACTTCCAAATTGTAAATTTTAAAAAATTCCTCGGCTTCAGTCGCGGCCGTACCGGTCATGCCGGCTAGTTTTTTATAAAGCCGGAAATAATTTTGAAAAGTAATAGTCGCCAGTGTCCGGCTTTCTCTTTGGACTTCCACGTCTTCTTTAGCTTCAATGGCCTGATGTAGCCCTTCGCTGTAGCGCCGGCCATACATCAGCCGGCCGGTAAATTCATCAACAATAATCACTTCGCCGTCTTTAACCACGTAATCGCGGTCTATTTTAAACAAAGCATGGGCGCGCAAAGCCTGCTCAATGTGATGAACTTCCGATATGCCGCGGTCAGTATAAATGTTTTCCACGCCTAAAAGCTTTTCCATTTTGTTAATGCCTTCTTCGGTCAACGTGGCTGCCCGCATTTTTTCATCAACGTTATAATCTTCGCCTTCCTGCAGTTTAGTGACTAGTTTGGCGAACTGATGATACTTTTCTGTGGATTCCATGTCTGGCGCTGAAATAATCAGCGGCGTGCGCGCTTCATCAATCAAAATACTATCCACTTCGTCAACAATGGAATAATGCAAATCCCTCTGAACCATCTGCTCAACAGTCTGAACCATGTTGTCACGCAGGTAATCAAAGCCAAACTCATTGTTAGTGCCATAAGTAATGTCGGCGTTGTAAGCAACTTTGCGGCTGACCAGTTTTAAATGACTCAGACGCTCATCCTGATGACTTTCGTTAACGTAACTGGGATCAAAAATAAAAGCCTGGTCATGGACAATCACGCCGCTGCTTAAACCAAGTAAATGATAAATCGGGCCCATCCAGCCGCAGTCCCGACTGGACAAGTAATCGTTAACCGTCACCAAATGCGCCCCTTTGCCTTCCAGAGCATTAAGGTAAAGCGGCAAAGTCGCAGCTAAGGTTTTGCCTTCGCCGGTTCTCATTTCCGCGATTTGGCCGCGATGCAGCGCCATACCGGCGACCAATTGAACGTCATAATGCCGCTGGCTTAGCGTCCGCCGGCTCGCTTCCCGAACACAGGCAAAAGCTTCCGGCAAAATGTCATCCAGACTTTTGCCGGCTTGGAGTTGTTTTTTGAATTCCTCGGTTTTTTCTTTAAGTTGCTGATCCGACAAAGCGGTGATTGAGGCTTCCAATTGGTTGATTTGTTTAACTATTGGTGAAAGCTGCCGCAGGAATTTTTCATTGGGGTCCCCGAAAATTTTTTTTACTATACTCATAGAATAAAATAAGAATGTCTGTTTATTCTAATTATAATCCTCGTCTCGCCCCGCTCTCAGTTTTGGCAATAACGACGTTACTAAAAACAGTAAGCCGCAGGCGACTCCGGGGAATAACCTATGAAAATCCTGGATAAAATTATTCGGACTGAGGGCGGGGTCCCCGAAAATTTTTTTTACAAAACTCATAGGTAGGTATTTTAATGCTTTTACAGTATATAGTAAAGTCTAATATTTGACAAGGTTATAAAAATATGCTATAGTTTTAACGATTCCGTTTTACAAAAGGAGATGCAACATGGAAAAGAAGCATGCTATTCTGGTCGTTGACGACGACCCGAGTAGTCTCTCGATGGTCAGGCTTGCACTAGGACCACTAGTGCAAGCCGACCTTATACATGAAGCAAGAGACGGCCAGGAAGGCCTAGATTGCTTCCATGCCCTTGCCCTTTCGAGTGACAAGCATATCGCGTTGGTTTTGACCGACGGCAAAATGCCCAGAAGAAACGGCTATCAACTCATTGAAGCGATCCGGGCGCTGCACCCAGATGTCCTGCTCCTGCCGATCATCTTGATGAGCGGTAGCTTACCAGGCGCCACCACGCCAGCCGGCATTAATGCCTTCGTCCACAAACCGTTGGATATGGCATATTTTCTGCCGGTGTTTCAGCATTGGTACCAGATGTCTATCCAGGCGGCGAAAAACGGCCACCGTTTGGCCGGGGCCGCTCACTGAGATAGATGAGGCGCCACTGCGCCTCGTACTCGACTGAAGCCACGTCAAAGCGGGCAACTAACCAATCCAGGACGGAGAAGTTAGTGCCCGCTATTTTTTTATTGCCGAATGAAGTGAGTAAAATACAAAAATAAAATTTTTGGATTTCCGAGCGAATGAAGCAAAGAGGATTAGCGCCTCTCTCTCAATTCCGAATTTTTACCGCCAGAATTCTTGCCCCTGTCATTCCCGCGAAAACGAAAATCCAGAACGGGATAAACTCCAGCGGGAATCCAAAAGTTATAACAAGAAACCCTGGCTGCCCCGATTAAATCGGAGTATGACAAAAAAAGTATAATATGATTTGTGCCAGCCTGAGGCTAGTACGCCTTAAAATTATATTACCCGACTTTAGTCGGCTTCTTTACGCCCACTGAAGTGGGGTAATTTTAATTAAATACTAACCCCACGCCCCTTTACGGAGGGGGTGAGGGTATTCGTCCGCCTCGGCGATGCCGAAGGCGAGAAGGGTAGATTCGTATAAATCCTTAGATTAGTATCGCGTTATTATGTTGACTAAATTCAGACAATTATATAAGCTGACGTTATCAACCTGACCTTTTCACCAATCAAACCAATTGAACGAGCAAATACCAAAGGAGGCAAACCATGCCCAGCAGAGACGGACCGGTAATAATAGTCAGCCATCCGGAGAAAAGTGTCGCTAACATGATCAGCCTGACCTTGCGCGGCAGTGGATTTGAGGCCATTGCCGTTGAGCCTCAAGATGGCCAGGGTTTAGTCGAGCTGGTTCTAACCACCGGCCAGCAGATTCAGCAGATCGGCCGCCGTCTGGATCTGATCCTGACGCCTGACCATGAGCACTTCCCCTGTCTCAAAAGCGTCAGAGACCGGCACGCTCCCCAAGCCCGAATCGTCGTTACGACAGATAATCAGTTGGCGTTTAACCCCGACCACCAAGCACAACTGAAGGCGTTGGGCGCTGATGCGGTCTTCCATCACGGCATCATTTACCCAAATGGCCATTTTGTCAAAGTCATGCGAACGTTGGCTCAAGCTGTTCAAGCTTAGGGGATGCAAAAATGCCCCAGTCAATAACCCCACCGGCTCATTAAAAACCACTCGTCTGACCCAGCCAGAGATCAGAAAAACCGACCCTTGCGGCCGGTATTTTTTTACCCTCACCCCTAACCCCTCTCCCTGTCAGGGAGAGGGTGCCTCGAGTTCACCGAGAGGCGGGTGAGGGCATCAGTAGATTCGCATACATTCGTAGATTAGTATCATGTTCCTAAAACCCAATGAACTGAACTTCTTCTTGGAGTTGGATGCCTAATTGATTGCGCACTCGCATTTTTAAATCAGACATCAGCATAATCACTTGATCGGCTCTAGCCTGACCGATATTTACAATAAAAGCACCATGCTTTTCCGAGACCTGGGCCCCACCCATAGTTTTGCCCTTCAGATTTAACCGGTCAAAAATAAAACTGACGGGCAGCTTACCAAACTTTGTTTTTTCATCATACTCCGCCTCGGTGACATCTAAAGCCTTAATCACCCTGGCTTTATTCACTTCGACCGTTGATAAATCAATGTTTTTAAAAATACAGCCGGCATTGGGTAAATCCTGGGGCTGAGTGTCAGAGCGATACTGCTCATACTTTTTTACCTGGGCCAAGTCTTTTACGGTGTCACCCTTTTGCAATTCCAAAACAACCGACAGGATGATAATGGGCTGTCCTTTGGCTAAACTGTGGCGATAAGAAAACCCCATCTGTTCATTGGTGTAAATTTGAACTTTAGCCTGATAATAAATTTCGGCTGACTTTAGAATATTAGACATGCCTTGACCGTAAGCGCCGGCATTGCCCCTGACCGCGCCGCCAATGGTTCCGGGTAAACCGGCCGCCCAAGCCCAACCGATTAAACCAGCCTCTAACGTCGCCCTTAGCACATCGGTGACTAAAGCCCCGGCTTGGGCATAAACCGTTGTACCGTCAATTTTAAAATCAATATTGTCTTGCTTAATCACTAAACCGTTAAACCCTTGATCGGAAACAAGTAAGTTACTGCCGCCACCTAAAATAAAATAATCTAGCTTCAACTCCTGAGCCGCGGCAATAGCTTTGACTAAATCCGCTTTGGTTTTGGCGGCATAAAAATACCTGGCCGGTCCGCCAATTTTGAAGGTGACGTAATTGGCTAAAATTTCATTTTCTTTAACCTGCTCGCCTAAACTTTGTCTTAATTTATCAATCATAATCCGATTTAATCCTGAGTTAATTTATCTCTGACTCGGTAAACGTCCCCGGCGCCCATTGTCACAATCACTATACCTTGCCGAAGCAACGGCCGCAAATAATCAATCACTTGGTTCAGATCGCCGCCGTAAACCACGTCGTTGTGGAATTTTTTTGTCGCGGTAGTTAAATCTTGGGAAGTGATTTCCTCGGCAATTTCTCGAGCCGAAGCAAAAATATCGGCCAAAATTACTTTATCAACGCTAGAAAAACTTTGGGCAAAATCGTCAAGCAAGGCCTTGGTCCGCGAAGCCATATGCGGCTGAAACACGCAATAAATTATTTTTTCCGGGTAACGATGGCGCACGGCCTCTAAAGTGGTTTTTATTTCGCTGGGGTGATGGCCATAGTCGTCAACAAAAACCACGCCTGATTTTTCCGAAACGTCAAATCTTCTTTCCGCGCCGGTGAATTCTTTGAGGGTCAGCCGAATTTTTTCCAGGGGTATATTTTCTTTTAAGGCGACGATAATTGCCGCCAAGGCATTCAAAACATTGTGCTGGCCGAATAAGGAAATAAAAAATTCTTCGATGTCAACGTTTTCTTTCCTGACCTTGAATCTCATGCCGGAAAACTCCGGCCGCACATCATAGGCCTGCCATAAATTGTGTTTTTCCAAGCCGTAAGTAATGACCTTGGGCTGATCCGGGGCAATGATTTTTCGGATACTGGACCAATCGCCGCAGGCCACGACTAGTTCTTTGGTTTTTTTTATTAATTTTGCAAACGCTCCTTCAATCGCGGCCAAATCCTTATAAATGTCAACGTGTTCCCACTCAACGCTAGTAATAATTGAAATCACCGGTTCTAGGTCAAGAAATTTCGGGGCGGTATCAGTTTGGCTCCGGGCATATTCATCGCCTTCAACAATAAAATGCTGACCCTGGCCCCAGGCTGAATTGCCGCCCAGGCTTGGAATCGTGGCGGTGCCAACCAAATAACTTGGGTCCAGACCGGCTTGGCGAAAAATATAAGCTAATAAGGCGGTGGTGGTAGTTTTGCCGTGAACGCCGGTGACCGCAATAGTCCTTTTCTCTGAGCTTAATATTCCCCGAAGTTCGGAATCAGTCAGGTGAGGAATATTTTTTTCAAACACGGCTTTAACTTCGGGATTGTCCAGGCCCCAAGAAGTACCGATCACCACCAGATCCGGCTGCCAGTCCAAGTTTTGCCGGTTGAAATCTTCAAAAATTAAAATTGATTCCCGGCTTAAAATTTTATCGGTAATGAACTTTTCCGCCACATCCGAACCGGCGACGGCTAATCCGCGCTGGCGGCAAATTACCGCTAACCCCGACATGGCCACGCCCTTAATGCCGATAAAATAAATTTTTTTGATTTTACTCAGATCAACTGACATATTGTCTACTCGCCGCAAAACTTAAAAATAATTCGCACGATTTTTTGGGTTGCTTCAGCCGGAATCAGCTGGCCGATATTGTGACCAAGGTGAAGCAACCGCGCCGGATCGGCTAAAAGTTCCTTGACCCCGGCGGTAAAACTGGCCGGCGTCAAATTTTTTTCTTCAACCATAATCGCGGCGTTATTCTTGGCAAATTCAATGGCATTATAAAGCTGATGACTATTGGGAATTGGAATAACAATAGTGGGTTTTTGCGTTGCCGCTAGTTCGCTTAAAGCCGACATCCCCGCCCGACTGACCGCTAAATCGGCGGCCGCGTAAGCGTATTTAATCTGGCTGGTTAAAAAATCATAACTCCGATAGCGCGGATGCTCAGCCAGCTGATCAATCCGGCCGCCGGTCAGATGAATCACCTGACAAAATTGGACCAGCTGATCGAGGCTGGCTAAAACCAAATTATTAATCGCTGTTGCGCCTGTGCCGCCGCCCATGACTAAAATTGTCGGGATGGCCGGTTCCAGCTTAAAAAAAGCATAAGCTTCTTCTTTTTTTGCCTCAAAAATTTCCGACCGGACTGGATTGCCGGTAATGATAGTCTTTTTTTCGGGAAAATCCGATTTGGATTTTTCAAAAGTGGCGGTGATAATTTTTGCGCTTTTAGCCATTAACTTATTGGCTAGCCCGGGTAAGACATCCTGCTGATGGATTAAAGCCGGCGCACCCAAAAGCCGGCCCGCCCAAACCGTTGGCACGGAAACAAAACTGCCGGCCGATAAAATTAAATCGGGCTTAAACTGAAAAATAACTTTTAATGACTGAAAAAAACCAAGCAGGACTAAAACCGGATCAAAAAAATTCTGCCAGCTGAAATAGCGGCGGAATTTGCCGGCAAAAATTGACCGGACTGGAATGTTGTAACTTTTAATCAAATCGTGTTCCAAACCACGGCGCGTAGCTAACCAAAGAAATTCCGCCGCCGGCTTCTGGCGCTTGATTTCTTCATAAATAGCAATGAGAGGGCTAACTGAACCAATCGTACCACCCCCGGAAAGTAATATTTTCATAAATAGATAATAACAAAAATCAGGCTAAAAATCAATTGTTCGGTAACAAAATTAATTAATTATCAAGGCTCTAGGCTAACAGAGATAAATCTGCTAGTCTAGAGCCAAATAAAAAATCCCTACCATTCAGCATTCCTTATGCCTTCAGATAGGGCGAGGTTGAACTTTGCGAATTTCGGTTGTTGATCAATGCTTCTTGGGCCATCCGTCTTTCGCCCTCCCGATATCAGCGACGAATTGCTCAATGTGTGACAGGCTGTGCGGCATGACACACACCTTATAAACGGTCCTGGGACAAGTGCAAAATGACCGTCGGAGAAAAAGTCTGATCTCAGATGATAAGGGGCGAGGATTCCATTCCTTTCCCTAATCTCTTCCGGGATTTGGCCATCTTCAATGTCTATTTCCATGGGTGCGAAATTCACCCAAGGAGAACAAGGAAGAACGTTGACCCATGGCAACTGAGATTTAACCAGGGTCACAAGCTTGTCCCGACCGTCCAGGCAAGTCTGAACGTACTGACGCTGACCGGCTATCCCTTCCGACTGGTATAAATACCAGGCTAGAATCTGCGAAATGCAGGAGCGGGAGCCAGAAACCGTGTCATCCTCATGCCCCCTGACGTAGTTGACTTTCCGCGCCACCAATGACATTAATCCTTTCCGACAAAGAAAAACGCCCGCCGGATAAGGCAGTCTGCCCATCTTGTCGCCGTCAACGGTCACCGACATCACTTCGGGAACGGAAAAGCCGATCGGCAGATCGGGATTGACGAAGGGAACGGTGAATCCGGCAAAACTGGCGTCCACGTGCATGTAGAAACTGGCGCCGGTCTTGCGGCTTTCGGCCTTGATGAATTCTCCGATCTCCTGAATCGGATCAATCGAACCCATCAGGCTAGTACCCACTGTCGGCACAATCATGAAACGGCGAAAGCCTTCATAGTGTCTCAGATGAAAGACTTTCTCCAGTTCCGACACGGACATTTGCCCTTTCTCATCCATGCCGACGATGTTCAAACCGCTACCGGTCGGATCCGGCGCAAAAAGATGATACTTATTGCACCGGGGGCAAGAAACATACTGCGGATGTCCGAGATCAAGCAATTCGGCCGCCTTGGCGATTGAGTAGTGGAACAAGGGTGAAACCAAAACAACAATCCCTTTGTCCATAGGATCGGGACGCTGCTTCAGCCACTCCCGGCCGATCCACATGCCTTCCAGGTTAGCCTCGGTGCCGCCGCCGCAAAAATAGCCGTCAGTGGTTTCCGGCGATCCACCTATTATTGAAGCGATCATCCAGATCACCTGAGCTTCCATACTCTGGATAAGCTCAAAACCGCCCTCGCCTTCATTAAACTGCCAACTTCCGTCAGGCCAGTCTAACTCCATGCGTATGGCTGCCAACAGCATTGATCTGCTTAGCCAGTAAAACACCGGCTTTGGCCAACAGATCTTTCGATAAGGTGGTGCCTGGATAGCAGATTGGTGGGATTACAGCTTCATAAGGTGAAAAGACCCTTTCCATTCCACCTTCCAGCTCATCTTTGTTGAGGCCGGTCTTAGGCCAACACCAGCCCCAAACCGGTTCTTCTGCCTTTCTCATTGCGATTACCTCCTGTTCTGTAGGTTCGTATCAATGTGATTGTTTTCTGCCTAAACCAAATAGTTTATTGCAGTACTGTAAAAGAACCAGCCTTGTATCTTAATACTAAAATAATATTTTGTCAACACACAAAATAAAAAGGGAGGTAGTCGTAAAACTACACTCCCCTGATGTGCTTATTGGCAGCGGCTTTACGAAAAAATGCGAACCGAATTTAAAAAAAATGTTTAACGCGCGCCCCGAGGGTTCGGGGGCGGGGCGCGCCTTTTTCACGATTTCAAGTTTTTCTTTATTATAAACTCCCTGTTGGTATTTTACTTAAATCACTATTAGTAATACCTAAACTCAAAAATCTCATTATTTGATAAGCTGCGTCTCCGTTTTTCATATAATATCTTTTCCCGTCTTTTGGATTTACATACCAAGCTTCACCGTTAGACTGAACCTGAAGCAGTATCCTTCCCTTAAGCTGGCTGACCAGCAAGGTGCTGTAATAGAGTTTTCCGCTACCCAATGGATTAGTATTATTTTTTAGCACTTCATCACCATCCGAAACGCCATCGCCATCAGTATCATATTTGAAAGGGTCGGTTTTCAATCCTTCCTCTAATTGATTGGCTAGTCCGTCACCATCACTATCAGTGTCTTGGAATCTTTTCTCTAGGCCAACTGGAATCTTAGCCAAATCAGCATTTGTTATTCCTAAACCAAATTTTTTCAAGGCTTCGTAAGCTATTGCACCATCTTTCAAATAATATCCCTTACTAGATTTTGGTTCTACATACCAAGCCTCTCCATTTTCTTCAACCTGCAATAAAATATATCCTTTTAGTCTATTTAGTAAGTTATAATCAACTTTAACTGAATATCCTGAGCTGCTATCTTCAGTTTGATAAATAAATAAATCTAAAGACCCTAGATTATTTAAATCAATATCTTCTACTATAGAAGAAACTCTTGAATAATTGTTATTACTGCCAGAGTTATAAGCATAACTAGAACCATTTATCCAGCTATTAATTTTGTCTACTGATAAAAGATACCCCATGGAATTTAGGCTGCCTTTTACCACAGCTGACGGTATACCAATAAATGTTCCATTCTTTAGATAAGCGCCGCCGCCAGAATTGCCATGTTCAATCACAGCGGTGGTTTTTAAATAGTTGCCGTCAACGCCGCTAAAATCGCCGCTGGTATAAGTGATTTTTGTGCCAAATTTTGCTGGGTAGCCGTAAGTGGTAAGTATCTCGCCTAATTTAATACCACTGCTATTGCTTTGAGAGATATTTACTGAAGTGAGAATTTTATTACTAGGATTTCTTAATTTTAAAATCGCCACATCAGCATCGCTGGAAGTTTTATAAATATCAGCGATTTGCTTATCACCAAAATACGGTTCATCGTTGTAGCTATCTATAAATCCAACTATACAACCCGGGGTGCCGTCAATAACATGTTTGTTT
>Ga0155034_107_pt1 | contig 38539 bp, 31 predicted proteins | sample RifCSPhighO2_01_FD_106002 | JGI IMG/M metagenome (GOLD analysis project Ga0155034, IMG submission 106002) | Candidatus Buchananbacteria bacterium RIFCSPHIGHO2_01_FULL_44_11 | reverse complement strand
ACTTAATTTTGAACCGCCGATAATTATTCTTATCCGGCCGGCCGTCTTTGAAATAAACCATTGAACCGACGATCTGATTTGCCCCCAGGTTAGAAACGTCAAAACATTCAATCACTGAGGGGAAGGCCGGCAGGCTGAGTTTGTCTTGGAGCTCGGCTAAAGCGCTGTCGCCGCGCTTCAAAGCACTGACGAGATTTTTTTTCACCAATCCAAGCAGTAAAACTTTGTCACCTTTCTGCGGCACAGTCAACTCAGTCTTTCGGCCAGCCAGTTTGGTTAAATAAACTCCCAAAGCTTTTTGATTTTTAACTTTTTGGGGAATAATTATTTCTTGGGGGATTTCATTGCTGTAATAGTATTGGCTGATAAAATCCGCTAAGGCGACAGAGGGATCGGCATTGACTTTAGCCAGCGGGAAACGGAATTCTTTGCGGCCGGAAACCACGCCTTTATTGATGTTAAACAGCTGAACAACAAATTTATTCAGGGAAATCAGAAAGTTAATGACATCCTGGTCGTAATTTTTGCGCCGTTCAATTTTCTGTTTTTCCGACAGCTGGACCAAGGCTTTAATTTGATCGCGGCGCAGTTTAGCCAGCTCAAAATTATTTTGTCCGGAATACTGCCTCATCTCCGCTTGCAAACTGGAAATCAAGTGATCCATTTTGCCCGCCAGCAGCAAGGCCGCTTTCTCAACATCCTTTTGGTATTCTTCCGGCGTCGTTAACCTAATAAACGGCGGCACGGAACAGCGGATCCTGTATCGCTGAGCAATCTTAACCACTCTCTCTTTGCTGGTGCGCAATTTAAATAACTCATTAGCCAGACTAATCAAACTCTTGCGGTTATCGGCAATGGCAAATGGACCGAATATTTTATCCTGGCGCTTGAATAACCGCACTGTCTCAAGCCGGGGGAATTGCTCACTGGTGATTTTAATGTAAGCATAACGCACGCCACCTTTTAGTTCCAAATTATATTTAGGCTGATTTTCTTTGATTAACTTGGCTTCTAAGAGTAGGGCTTCGACCTCGCTGTCAGTAACAAAAAAATCAACATCAAAAATTTCCTCGGACAATTTCTGAGTTTTGTACTCAAGGTTTTTTCTAAAATAAGAACTGACTCGTTTTTTTAAATCCTTGGCTTTGCCAATGTAAATAATTTTCCCTGGCCGATTTTTAAATAAATAACAGCCCGGCTGATGGGGTGAATTCTTTAATTTTTGGCTCAATATTGACATAAATAATAAAATGTGTTAGACTATGGACAATGCGAACACTGAAATACTATCTTATTCAAAGTTGTTCTTAAAGGGAGGGCACGAAAGTGACTCAAGCTCAACTGGGAAACCAGCGGCAACAGGAAGCCGAGTCTTTCTGGCGCCAACAGGCGGCGGAGCAGGAAGCTCGGCCGTTGTCATGGGGAACTTCCCCGTCATTCGCTTTCTCCCCGGGGAGGGATTTCTCCCACATCGAACTCGGCGACCAACGGAATGCCGAAAAGGCAATCCAGCTCTTGGAAATGGTTCTGGTCTAAAGGAGGCCACAATGCCCAAAGCCCAATTCACAGTGCAAAGAACTAGTGAAGGCTGCAGCCACTGCGGAACGCAATTACGGCCTCTGGCCAACTTCTGCCCGCGTTGTGGCGGGCAAATCTCCAGGAGTCCCAAATCCAGTTCCAACCCTACTGCCAACATCAATCCCGTCGCCAGCCAGCACCGGCAGGATCAGAGCAGACCTGGATTCTGTATCTGCGGCTGCCCTCTGGGAGAAGGGGGCGGGGTTTGCCCAGCTTCGGGAGTATTCGTTGCTTGATCTTCAGCCGAACCTTTCCGCCAGGAAATGGTTCACACCCCAGAGAGCGGGAGCGCACCCACACCACAAACCTACCTCGGTGTCGGTGCGCTCCCCTCAATTTTTTTTACTTTAATTTCAACAACGGTTTTAAAAATTGACCAGTATAACTCCATTTGGCGCACTTGGCAATTTTTTCCGGGCTGCCTTCAACAATCACTTGCCCGCCTTTCTGTCCGCCCTCCGGCCCTAAATCAATTACCCAGTCAGCGCACTTAATCACGTCCAAATTGTGTTCAATGACTAACACGCTATTGCCTTTATCCACCAGCCGATTCAAAACCGAAAGCAGTTTATTAACGTCGTCAAAATGCAGGCCGGTCGTTGGTTCATCTAAAATATAGAGGGCATCGCCGCCTTTGCGGGAAAGTTCCGCCGTTAATTTGACCCGCTGAGCCTCGCCGCCCGATAAAGTCGTGGCCGGCTGACCCAGCTTAATATAACCCAGACCGACGTCAAACAAAGTCTGGAGTTTATTTTTAATCGCCGGGATGGGTTTAAAAAATTCCAAGGCCTCTTCCACGGTCATGTCCAAAACTTCGGCGATGTTTTTGCCTTTATACTTAACCGTCAGAGTCTCTTGGTTGTAGCGCTTGCCTTTGCATTGCTGGCACTCAATGTAAACATCGGGTAAAAAATGCATTTCAATTTTTTTAACGCCGTCGCCCTCGCATTCTTCGCACCGGCCGCCGGCGACGTTAAAACTGAACCGGCCGACTTTGTAGCCGCGGACCTTGGCTTCCGGGGTAGAAGCAAACAGTTCCCGGGTGGGCGTAAAAACCCCAATATAAGTGGCGGGATTGGAGCGCGGGGTGCGGCCAATCGGCGACTGGTCAACCATAATCGCTTTTTCCAGCCTCCCGTAGCCGCGCAGGGCTTTATGCCGGCCGACCGGCTCAGTCGCGCCGTGCAAAACTTTGGCCAAAGCGTTGTATAAAATGTCGTTAACCAAAGTCGATTTGCCCGAACCGGAAACGCCGGTAACGCAGCAAAAAACCTTCAAGGGAATTTTGACGTCAATATTTTTCAAATTGTGCTCGCTGGCGCCTAAAACCTCCAACCAGTCAAAAGCCTTGCGGCGCTGCGCCGGCAGGGTAATGGATTTTTGACCAGTTAAATATTGACCGGTGATTGACTGCTTACATTTTTTAATTTTCTCCGGACTGCCGGCGCAGACAATCTGGCCGCCGTGAATACCCGCGCCTGGCCCCAGGTCAATGACGTAATCGGCAGTCAAAATCGTTTCTTGGTCGTGTTCAACCACCAAAACGGTGTTGCCCAAGTCGCGCAACCGCTTTAAAGTGTCAATCAGCCGCCGGTTATCGCGCTGATGCAGGCCGATTGACGGTTCGTCCAAAATATACAAAACTCCCCGAAGTTCGGAGCCGACTTGGGTCGCCAACCTGATCCGCTGGGCTTCGCCGCCGGCCAAAGTCCCCGCCGCGCGGTTTAAATTCAAATAATCCAAGCCGACGTCAATCAAAAACAGCAAACGGTCTTTTATCTCTTTCAAAATCAACTTGGCAATCTGGCTTTCTTCTTTGGTTAATTTCAAATGGTCAAAAAATTCAAAGGCTTTGGCAATGGCAAGTTCGGACACCTGCCAGATGTTCTGGTCGTTAATGCTCACACCCAGCGACTCGGGTTTTAATCTTTTGCCCCGGCAAACAGAACACTCCCCCATCACCATATATTTTTCCAATTCCTGCCGGCGATAATCCGATTCGGTTTGTTTGTAAAGCCGCTCGAGTTGAGGCATCACGCCTTCAAATTGGCCAGTCCAGGAATAGTTGGAATTACGGTCAAAGGAATGCAAATCAAACTTGATTTCGTCTTTTGAGCCGTAAAAAATAATATCTTGAACGGTTTTCGGCAGTTTTTTCCAGGCCTGCCACAAATCAAAATGGTAATGCTCGGCCAGACTTTCCAACATTTTTTTCCGCCAGCCTTCCCCGTGGGTCTGCCAGGGCCGGATCGCTCCTTCGGCTAAAGATAGATTTTTGTCGGGTACAACCAAGTCAGCGTCAATCCGCTGCAAAAACCCCAGACCGTGGCACTCTGGACAAGCGCCAAAGGGTGAGTTGAAAGAAAACATCCTCGGCTGAAGTTCTTCAAAAGAAATGCCGCAGTCCGGGCAGGAATTGTTTTGGGAAAAAAGTTTTTCTTTGTCGGCTTCCAGAATCAAGACTAACCCGGCGGCCAAAGTGACGGCCGCTTCAATCGCTTCCTGAAGCCGGGAAAAAACGTCTTTTTTAATCAGCAACCGGTCAATCATCACTTCAATATTGTGCTTATTCTGCTTGTTCAGTTTAATCTCAGACCAATCGGCTAAATCAAAAGTCGCACCGTCCACCCGGACTTGGCGGTGACCTTGTTTGAATAAATCCTGAAACAACTGTTCGTAAGTGCCTTTTTTGCCCCGGACCACCGGCGCCAAAATTTGGAGCTTACGGCCGGATTTTTCTTGAAGAATCAGTTGACTAATTGATTCCACGGACTGGGGCATGATTTTTTTGCCGCACTGCGGGCAATGGGGCTGGCCAATCCGGGCGTAAAGCAGCCGGAGATAATCGTGGATTTCGGTAATCGTACCCACGGTTGACCGCGGATTTTTGGAAACCGATTTCTGCTCAATGGAAATCGCCGGTGAAAGACCGGAAATACGGTCAACGTCGGGTTTATTCATCAAACCCAAAAATTGCCGGGCATAAGCCGAAAGCGACTCCACGTATCGGCGCTGACCTTCGGCATATAAGGTGTCAAAAGCCAGCGTTGATTTGCCCGAACCGGATAAACCGGTAATGACCGTTAATTGATCAATGGGAATATCCACGTCAACGTTTTTAAGATTATGCTCTCGGGCACCCCGAATTTTGATAAATTGTTCTGACATATTAGGTGCTCATAGACCGCTTTAATAATGATATTTTCTTTATTTTTGCCATATTTTAGCCAAAATTTGTTATATTTTGAAAAACCCTTGACAAAAATTATTTAATATGATACACTGCCATCTCATTAGAGATTGCCTCTGATGAGATAATGCTTGTTCTTTTTATTCAGAGGGAAGTTGCTGGAGGTGCTTCAAGCGAAGCCGTCGTCGTCGTCTAAGGCCTACGGGTTACAGCCAAAAGATGATTCCCGCAGCAACTTTTTTTCCCTTAAGCCCTAGCATAACTTACCCGATCCAATCTCCGAAATCCCATACAATGCGGCAACCGCAAATTCCTCGGCCAAATTGTGGCCGGTTCGCGGGACCTGCGTATCGGGTGACGAGAAAAGATTTAAGCCGTGTGCTAGATGGCTTTCTGCTCTATATACCCTCATCCCGAGCGTCCTGTTTCTTGAAATGGCAGGCGCTCTTTTCTTTTCTAACAAAAATACTCCGAATTTTAATAAATTGTTCTGACATTTTTTTAATACCTAATTCTAAATTTTAAATAAAATCAAAATAATTAAATATTTAAAATTAAGTCATTTATTTAAAATTTATAATTTAAAATTTGAAATTAGTTCAACTATGGCTGAAATATTCCTGCCATTATAACGGCTAATTTAGAAAACTAAAAGCAATAAACCGCCGGCCACCAAAATAAAAGCTAGAATTTTTAACATCAGATATTTTTCGCCAAAATAGAAATGACCGGACATGACGGAAAACAGAACCGAAATTGACCTTTTGATTGTGGTGATGACTGATGCCGGCGCAAACAAATAAGAGAAACTGATAATCACATCTCCGGCGCCATTAAGCAACGATTGGGTCAAAAAAATCGGTTTAGCTAAAAAGCGTAAAGGATTTTCTTTGGCCACCAAAAGCGCCATTATCATAAAATAAGCCGTAACGACAGAAAGGGCAAGGCTTTGCTCGGCTTCAACCGAATTAAAATGGGTAATGTCATACTTGTATAAAGATAAAGTAATGACGGCGTTGACCGCAGTAAATAAAACAAAAAATATGCCTTTAGTTTTCAAACTGCGCCTGACTAACAATAAAATTAAAGCCACGGCGATAATGACAATGCCAAGGATTTGATGGGGGTTAAGCCGGTAGCCTAAAATCAAATCAACAATCAGTAATAAAGGAATCGTCAAAACCCGAATAAAACTGAAAGTACTGCGGCTGGCGTGTTTAATCGCCAGGACGGTAAAATGGGCTTGGACAATTTCTAAAATTACTCTAGGAATAAACGTCGGCAAAGAAGCCAGGGAAAACAAAAAACCCTGGCGGACAAAAAAAGCAAAGAATAAAAAGAAAACCGTACTCCAGAGTAAGTTCAAAAAACCCATAGTGTAAATACTTTGTTGGCGTTTCTCGGTCTGGTCTTTGCCGATGGTCGTACCGATCTCGACAAAACTGTTAGCGATAAACAAAAGGAAAAAAGCAATCATTTTTTAGTTGGTAGGTTTGTAAGTTAATAAGTGAGTAGGTTAACAAAAATTGACATTTTTTTATTTTCATGGCAATATCAACCATTATCAGTTCATTGAGTGTGGTGAGGCCGAATGGCCCAAATCCGACGTCCCAGTCCTTCTGGTTCAATCCTATGCCCGGGGATAAGCATGCCCCGGAAAACCAAGGACGACCCGTCGCAACACCAAGCTTCTCGGTCCGCTGCAGGATTTGACACCCTGCTTTATTCGCCAGCCCTGGCGCTATTCTGCGCAAGCAGTCCCGCCAACCCTGCTGGTCAATCGGATCCTGAAGCTTTCCCGCCGTGGCGGGAAATTTGCGGCAATTCGGCTTCACCATTTAACGCTACTGGCGCTAAACCGCCAGGGAAAGGAGCTGACTTTAGGCCTCAACGACTCCTAGTTCCTTTTTTCCTAGTCTAATAAAGACTAGGTTCGCACCCTCTTAATGCCGAAAAAGTCTTTGTATTTGCACATACCGCGCCATATCATAGGCGATCAGGTTGCTGAGCTAACACTCGGCTAGCAAAACAAAAATCTTGCCCCCTAGGGGCCGGCACCGCCGAGGAACCATCCCCCACCCCGAAGAAATTCTTCTTGATTGATCGATTTCACAAAGGTGGGGTGATTTTTTTATCCAATTTTTTAAAAAACAAGGATTTATAACTCTATTCTAGCTAACTTTCAGACTATCATCCAAGCTACCCTCTACCCATAAGGGGAGAGGGTGTCCTGTCGGTCGCGACTGACAGGACGGGTGAGGGGACGAAATTACCGATCATTCAATGCATAATAAATAGCCTCTTTTATTCTATCAATATTTTTATCTAATTCATTGTTTGCAATTCTGACAAGCTTATAGCCTCTTGCGTCTAAGTATTTATCTCTTTCTTCATCGTATTTAATATTTCTGTCACCATAATGCTGTCCGCCATCTAACTCAATGATTAGTTTCTTTTGACGACAACAAAAGTCAACTATATATTTTCCAATAGGACATTGCCTAACAAATTTAAAATTGGAAAATCTTCTGTCCCGAAGTATTTGCCAAAGTCTCGCTTCGTAGTCAGTTTGACGATTTCTCAATTGTCTAGCTAAATTAACTATTCTATCTGCCATAAGTCCCCTCATCCGCCCCTCGCTTAGGCTCGGGGCACCTTCTCCCCATTTAAATGGGGAGAAGGATTACTTATAATTTTGCTTTCAGACTTTCAATTTTATTCCTCAGTTCAATTGCCTTTTCAAAGTTTAAGGCTTCCGCCTCGCTCCGCATCTGGCCTTCCAGGTCAATCAGCATTTTATCCAGCTCCAATGCCCGGCCTTTTTCGCCGGGTTCAATCACGACTTCTTCCTGGGCAATGGCTTTGACAATACTTTTTGGCGTAATCCGGTATTTTTTATTATAGTCTAACTGGACTTGGCGCCGCCGGTCAGTTTCCCTAATAGCTTCTTTAATGCTCTCAGTTATTTTATCGGCATACATAATCACCCGGCCGTCAATGTTTCTGGCTGCCCGGCCGGTGGTTTGGATTAAGCTCCGGCTGTTGCGCAAAAAACCTTCCTTATCCGCGTCTAGGATTGCCACCAAAGCCACTTCGGGTAAATCCAATCCTTCGCGCAATAAATTGATGCCGACTAAACAATCAAACTTGCCCAGCCGCAGATCACGGATAATTTTAATCCGCTCCAGGGTCTCAATGTCGGAATGAAGATACTGAACCCTAATACCCTCGTTTAAAAAATGCAACGTCAGATCTTCAGCCATTCTTTTGGTCAAAGTTGTTACTAAACACCGATAGCCAAGCTTGGTGGTTTTTTTTATCTCTTGAACCAAGTCAGCGACCTGACCGACGGCCGGTTTAATGGTAATCACCGGGTCAACCAAGCCGGTCGGCCGGACAATTTGTTCCACCACTTGCTCGCTGGAATTCAACTCATACTGACTGGGAGTGGCGGAAGTATAAACCACGTGCTTTAAAGATTTTTCAAATTCAGCAAATTTCAGCGGCCGGTTGTCATAAGCCGACTCCAAACGAAAGCCGTAATCAATCAGGTTTTTTTTGCGCGCCCGGTCGCCTTCATACATTCCCCGGACTTGAGGAATAGTGGCATGACTTTCGTCAATCACAAAAAGCCAGTCTTTAGTCACGTAATTGAAAAAATCAATCAAAGTAAAGGGCGGCTGACCGACTTGGCGTTGATCAAAATGACGGGAATAATTTTCAATGCCCTTGCAATAACCCAGCTGCTCAATCATTTCCAGGTCATAATTGGTCCGCTGATTCAACCGATAGGCTTCAAGCGGCTCGAGTTGCGGCAGCCGCTGTTTTAGCTCTTCTCGGATCGCGGCTAACGCCGGCTTGACTCTTGCCTCAGGCACGATAAAAGGTCTCGCCGGATACAGCCAAACTTCTTTTAAATCATTGATTTTCCGGCCGCTCAAACGATGAACATCGGTGATTGATTCCAAAACATCGTCAAATAATTCCAGCCGGACAATATTGCTGTTGGCTGAACCCTGAATCACGTCAACTGTACCGCCGCGCACCCGAAAGCGGCCGGGATGGAGTTCCAAATCACTGCGTTCATACTGAATACCGACCAAAGCCCGAAGTAAATCCTGGCGCTTAATATTCTGACCAACCTGCAAATGAAGACTTTCGCCGACAAAATCGGCCGGCTGGCCAAAACCGTAAATGCAAGAAACTGAAGCGACGACAATGGTATCGGTCCGGCTCATTAACGACGTGGCCGCTTCCAGCCGTAAACGTTCAATTTGTTCGTTAATCATCGCGTCTTTTTCAATGTAAGTGTCTGAAGCGGGCAAATAACTTTCCGGCTGATAGTAATCGTAGTAAGAAACAAAATAGCAAACTTTATTCTCCGGAAAAAATGACTGGAACTCCTGGAACAGCTGGGCGGCTAAAGTTTTGTTGTGCGACAAAATTAAAGTCGGCTTTTGGATTTTTTCTATCAAGTTAGCAACGGTAAAAGTCTTGCCCGAACCGGTCACGCCCAAAAGAGTTTGCTGGCTATACTTTTTGTAACCAGCTAAAAGCTTTTTGATTGCTTCCGGCTGACTGCCTTTAGGCGAGAAATGAGCTTTTAGTTTAAATTGGGTCATTGGTATAAAGAAATTATAATTATTCAAATTCTAAATTTATCATTGGTATTTGGTTTGACCTTTAGAATTTTGATATTTGGATTTTTAGACCTTGTTTCGAATTTTGTGTTTCGGGCTTAGTATTTATTGCTAGGGGGGAGTAACAAGCTTTAGTGAAATAGCGGCATAGCAAGCTAAAGGAACCTTAACAGTACCTTGAATCGTGAATTATTATTAATTTAATCTGTAAACTGTATTATATATTAATCAAAACCAGTTGACAAGGGTATGACTATCAAAAAATGCCCTCGGGTGAGAGGGAGGGGCGCGTTATTAATTGAATCCGCAAGGATACAGCACCTTCAGCCATTAGCGCCTCCAACTGCCATTAAAACGATGGTTAATGGGATTGAACCGGTCGGCAGTTGCTGAAGGTAGTAAAGGGCGCGAGAACCGGCGCTGTTGCGCTAACTATCACTGTTCTGCTAAAGGTGTTGTTACTTTCATTCGATTCGGCAAGCGCCGATGGCTGGTCAATGCTAAATAATAAATTTGCGCTGCCAACGGTATTAAACGAACCTTGAAAGGTATAGGTAAAAATTTGACCCGACAGCAATGGATGACCGGCGTCGATTATTGCCGGCGAAAAAGATGGCGGGTTGGCTTGGACAAAAGTAGAAAAATCAGAAGAAAAACTATCAACTCCTTGAGAAGAAGTCAAGTTAATACCTCCATTATTATGGCCAATGACGATAATAGCCACCGGTTGACCGACTACTGGCTGAGCCGGATTGGTAGCAATCGAATCAATAGTGATGTCTGGCAGCGTCAGTGGAATCGTGAAAGTATTTATGGCGGTATCGCTGGAAGTCATACCAACCTTGAATCCCTTGGCTTTGAGTGTGATTGAATTTCCCGGACTGCCACTGACCTGGAATGTTCCGGCATAAGCCACCGAGCTGCCGGTCGGCTCGGAGCCGTCGGTGGTGTAGCGGATCGTCGCCCCTGCCGTGGCGCTGCTTAGCGTTATGGCGATCGGCGAGGTGTACGTGCCGGTACCTGGCTGGACATTGGGCGTGGCCACCGTATTGCCGGGAGTGTACTCAAAAGCGCCAATATCGGCAGCAGTGCTGTCGTAGGGAATGGTGTTTCCCGCAAAGTCTTCAGTCAACCATGTTAACCTGCCCTGATCAATGGCCAGACTGGTGGCTTGGAGTTGAAAATCAGTGGACTGGTTGAAGTTCCCGCTGGCATTGAGAAAATTTGGATCAGTAAAAATCGAATTGGCGCCATAGGTTCCCGAAGGTCTAAAGTAAAATTTGCCGGCCGCCGGATATGGAGAATAAACATTATAATCCAAATCTACTGCATTACTATAAGTCCTCCCGTCTAATGACACATAGTAATTTCCAGGATTGACAATAATATTATTATAGACAAATCCACTAACACCATAAGTAGTAGCAGAATTATCATCTTTTATACTAATCCCCGTACCCCTTGCATCTTTAATAACATTATTATAGACCTCAACGGGATCGGCCAAGTTAAGTTCAATGCCATTGCCTTGAGTGCCAGATCCTCCTAGCCCGGTACTTTCAATAATATTACTATAAATTTTGAAACCCGTTCTCAAACCCGGAGACGTATGGTTGGAAACTCTTATGCCACCGCCTTCGGTCACAGATGCCACCTTTATATCCTTGATAAAATTATAACTGATGGTATTGTTTGTCATGGCCGCCGTCGGCCATGACCAAAACTCAATCGCCGCGCCCGTATTCCAAATTTGATTTTTAGTGATGGTAATATTGGAGCCATTTTGGATGCCAACCGCATGGCAATCAGAATTAGCAAGTTGTGCTGGCGTCAAACACATGTCGTGAATAAAATTGTTTTCCACGGTTAAATAGCTGGCACCGCCGGCCGCATTTACGGAAGTATGAGTGTAAATTCCCGTCTCCGACTGAGAGAGATCCGAATTGCGGATTATCCAATTATCATTTCCGGCGTATAAATCAATTATGTTGTCTATGTCATTTTTCAGCACGCAGCTATCAATAGTCACGTCATGAGAGAACAGTACCGGCGGTCCCGGGTCATCGGGGTTGTCCATCACAATCGGCGCGGCATCGAAGTAGCATTTGTAGAAAGTTAGATAGCTTGAGCCGCCGAGGTTAAAGATATAACCAAATACTTTACCATCATCACTGCTCGGGCAGTCCATACGGATTGTGATTCGACTAATGGCGGTACCCGAGGGAATATTGATGACTTGAGTCCCGACCGCCGTGTGAGTGCCACAAATATAAAGCGTATCCCCTGCCTGGACTCCACCTGATCCGAAGATTACGTTTTCCAGGCCTCTCCAGGCAGTGGCATAGGATGTTCCGTCGCCGGAACCACTACCCGGCCGGACGTACCAATCACTTGGTCCTGGCGCCGCCAAGACGATAGTTAAAACTACAAGACAAAGGGTGGCGATTGAGATTAATGAAACCACCATCGCCCTTTTTTTAATGAGTAATTTCAATTTTGTTATTTTGTCACTATGCCCCGTATTTTTAAAATTATTTTGAGTTAAACTCTGCCCCAAAATTTTAAGCAGCCAGAAGATAGGCGATTTGCTCACCGAATTCCGGTAATTGAGCCGACGTTTTATTAACCACTAATAAATCACCACCGATAAGACTAAAAACTAATGACAGCAGGTTAATCTTGGTTGATGACAGTTTAATCATAAAGGGTAATGACAGTGTTTTTAGGGTGGCGGGGGAGTTGAGGCCGGAATACACCAGGTTGGGTCCTCAGGATTTTCATTGGCATTGATGCAAGAATCATAATCCTCCAAATTTTGGCAATTATTGATGCAGGTTTCGGTTTCATAATCCCAGGCACATGAGCCAAGCGAACCGTATTGGCAAGGGCCATAAGCATCAGAGGGATAATTTTGTGAATTAATATCAGCGCAAGTACTGCCGTTGTAAGTTGCCTCCTCTCCCTTATAGGTTGTTTCACCTTGGAGGCAAGAAAAACCAGAGAGCGTAACATAAGTACAGCTTTGACTGGGGGCTGGTTGATTGGTTGGCGTCGGACATTTATTAGCATCGATGCAAGTCCGGGTTTGGGTACCGCTAGAGCTACATTGATCCCAGGCAGCGCAAGACCAATTTGAAGTACAGGTGGGCGGCACATAGGCTGAGACATAGAATCTCGGACTTACCCCAACAATTTTGCCTGCCAAATCAGTCATCACGTACTTATAATATCCGGCGAGTAAATCATTGCGCAAGGTCGGGTTAAACGACACCCCATAGAGGTATAGATTCCAACCATTTAATGGATTTTGATTGGTATACCCCCGATTAATGTAATCTTGGTAGGGATTAACGACCATGGTATTCGTGGTAGCATTATATAGATACAGAAAACCAGTATCAGCCGAAGAAAGACCGTAGCCAGTCTGATTCTGGGCAAACCCATGATCAGTCCACGAGACCTGCATTGATTTACCGGCTGACACGAGTGAGTTAGCCGTTGGCTGACTGATCGTTACATATGGTCCGACCGTGAACACGGGACTGGTCCCGTAAATTGTTGAAATTGGCGGGTCGTCGGCAAAGACAAATTTGTACGAACCCATGGGCAAGTTGTTACGCAGCGTCGGGTTAAATGATCCTCCACTCAAGAGTAAATTCCAGCTATTAACAGTCGTCGGGGGTGTACGGTCAATATAATCTTGATAGGGGCTGGTAATCATGGTGTTCGCCGTCGCATCAAATAAGTACAGCTGGCCAGTCTGGCTGGCAGGAAAATCAGGTCCGATCCACGTCACTGACATGGACACGCCAGGTATTGTTTGGGTCGCAACAGTCGGCTGAGTAAAAGTGACCCTGGAAGGAAGGGGGTAAACACCCGTATGTTGAAAATTACGTTGCAGCATCGGCCAATCCATCTTAGTCGGATTATAGCTTAAGGGCAAACTCCATATATCTACCAGACCTTTAGAATTAAGGCTGTTAGTCCTCGAATGAACTATAATTTCTAATTTACCATCGCCATTGAGATCAGATATGACTGGATTTGCCCCCCAATCATTATATGGATATATTCTACTATCCATGAGTCCTCCTTGCCTATCCCATATACTAATTCCGCTTAATTCATTGTCTGCCAACAAAACCTCATAGTTCACCACAATTTCGGGAAAATTGTCATTATTGACGTCAGCAATAGCCAATCCCTCGATATTATTATCTTCCCCAACCTTCCCATTGGCTATTACCTTAGAAATTGTACCATTACTAATAATGAATATTTGATTAAAATAAGTAGCAATTATTTCCAGGTTGCCCGATGCATCAAGGTCAGCAAGCGCTAACCTAACTTTTGTATAACGCGTTCCGTCATTCGATGCTCCTGGTCCGCTTAATTCAATCCGACTCACGATATGGCCATTTCTATCTAAGATATAAAGAAAGGCGGATGGGAGGTTAGAGGTGTCCAAATCCATGGTCCCGACCATTATCTCCGGCCAGCCATCATTGTTTATATCCCCACTGACTATGCTTGTTATAACTTGACTGCTCAAGGTGGTTGACCACACTATTGACGATCCCTGATCACTGACACTAAGCGCATTTAAGGAAGAACTGCTGTTGCTATAATCACCATATATAATTTCCTTTTTTGAGTCTCCATTTGTGTCAATTGCCAGATGGTAAGAAGACATATCCGACAACCCCGAAGAAGGGATCTTTGTCGGGACAAAATTTTTATAATTCGTACCGGTGGACCCATTCAATATATAATGATTATACAGAATTTCTGTTTTTTTATCATTATCCAAGTCCTCAATAGTAATATAGGCTGCCGCTGCACCAGTGATGTCGCTTCTTCGCCATAGCAAACCACCGGTCTTTGAGTGGGCTTCTATCACCCATCCGCCGGTATTTGGCGACCAACCGGACGGATTGCCTGCTATTACCAGTTCGTCTTCTCCATCATTATTAATATCTCCAACAACTAACTGATTGCCATATAGATTAAATCCAACAACGGAAGGAAAGGCAATGACAGTATTTCCAAAAAAATCAAATTGAGACACTGATGCTGGTACGCCATATAATGGATTGCCTGATAATGAAATAATCAATATCTTTTTGTTACTCGAAGTACTTAATTTGGTTACAGTGGGGTGTGCTTCTACGCCAAGCGTTGTATAAAAAAATTTTGGCCATCCCAATCCTTGATTAAACAGGGTCAAATAAGATGTATTCAACCCTCCACTGATATCCTCCGCGGTTAATTTAACATAAAATTTGCCAACCGCAAGATGAACACTGGAAGGATCCCAAGTTACAGAAAAGTTAGGATTCGTAATCGTTGACCAGGGAACAATGCTGCTCCAGGAATTATTGTATGGATTAGTGCTATATTCAAGTTTATACCTTGACCCCTGGACACGGCCGTCAATAATTATCGAACTATTCACAATGATATTATCAAGAGGGTGCGAGATACCAATATCGCTATCCGAAGCAAGTGCAATTGATTCTGTGACGCTGTTGTAAACGTCAATTACACCACTTCCAAAAAAATGAGAACGATCATAAGTAATTTTATTTGGATTGGCAGTCAACTCAATAAGATTAGCTACTTTTTTTGGACTTAAGCCTGGGTACTTTGACAATATTAGCCCGGCTTGACCTGCCACGTACGGCGAGGCCATTGAAGTGCCAGACTTATGCGCATAGCCAGAAGACTCTAATGATTTTGGAACAGTTGATTTCACCCAAGACCCTGGCGCAGCAACATCTACCCAACTGCCGTAATTAGAGAAATCAGCCCCATAGCAGCTCTTTTCCCCAGGCGCCGCACCAAACCAATCGCCTAAGGCCGAAACTGCCAAAACGTCGTCAAATGCTGCTGGGTAAGAATTTGTTTTATCATCTGTACGAAAATTGCCAGCAGCGGCCACTAAAGTCACCCCCTTGGCGTAAGCATACTGTATTGCCTCCTGCTGCAAATCCGAGAAGCTACCCCCAAAACTCATATTTATTACATTGGCGCCATGATCCGTCGCATAAATTATGGCGTTATAGATATCATCATTCTCTAAAGTACCAATGATGTAGTTGTTAAACTTAATACTAAAGCCAGCACGAACTGGCAAAATAGAACAACCCGGGCACACACCGGTTATCCCAAAGGTGTTATCTAGTGCCGCGGCAATACCGGCTACGTGAGTACCATGTCCATTTTTATCAGCCGGATCGCTGTCAAGAGAAAAATAATCATCTAAACAATATTGGGGGGTGGTCGGCGAACAGTTGCCGCCACCGGTATTCAAAGAAACCCCCGGCACAGTTGACCAATAATCAAAATCTATATTCACAAAATCATAACCTGGAATCACATTGGCCGCCAAATCTTCATGCGTAGAATCAACCCCTGTATCAACAATCGCAATTTTTACCGAATGATTCCCCGTCACGCCAGAGCGATGCGCTTCTAGTTGTTTTGTTTCGCTGCTATAACAAGGACTAGAATTAGAGACATTAAAAATATAATTTGGTTCAGCATATTCTACTTTGCTATTCTTTTTTATCTTATTGATAAAATCCTGGGTCAAATTATCCAGATCATCAATCTTTTTTCCCTGTTCTAAATTTTTGACTCTTTCTTCCTGATGTAAAATTGCGTTATTCTTCAATTTAGGAGATTTGAATTTAACTAAACGGCTTTGCTCTATTAATTTGTTCTGGTCAGATATTGACGTCCTCAACACTTTTTCCGCCGATTCTATGCCATATTCTGAAAACAGCTTATCAAGGTTTGAATCGCCTGTCGCTAGTGTCTTGGCGGATAATTTATTATTTTTTAAAATATCATTTGTTAATGTTGTGTCTTTAAACTTTACGATTATTTCACCGGGAACATACCGAGGAAGCTTATCATAATCAACTTGTTCTTTCTCTGTTTTTTCTTTTGATAAATTAACTGCAGCCATCCGAAAACCGCCAACCTCGGAAATCGCAATACTGTTTAGTCCTACTGCCATGCTGGAAACAAAAAGACCACCGATAACGGCGGTAGAAACGGCAGTGGCTAATATAGTCATCTTGACAATTATGCCAACTTTGGTCGCTGTCACAACCTCGACCTGACGGTAACCCATATATATTTTGAGTTTATTTTTAAAAAATTTTAGCTAGATTTAGCTTATTACAATTTAATTATAGCATATTTTAACAAAAAAATCAATGTTGCTAGCCGCATTTAACGATGAAGGCTACGACAAAATTTTAAGCAGCCAGAAGATAGGCGATTTGCTCACCGAATTCCTTCGCCGCTTCCGGGCCGATGGCGGTGACAATATTTTGATCCACTTCAACCGGCATCCCGGTGTAATCCGCGCCCTTGGCTTTTAAGTTATTTTCTTCCGACGGAAAGGCGGTGGCGGTTTTACTGATCAAAAGACCGGCATTGGCTAAAATCGAGGGGGCCAGACAAATAGCGGCAACAACTTTTCCAGCCTGCTTAAAGCCTTTGGCCAAGTTCCAGGCCAAAGGGTCAGCCAGATATTCAACGGCACCAGGACCGCCGACAAAAATAACAGCGTCAAAATCTTGAGGCCGAATTTCGGCCAAAGCCAGGTCGGGTTCAATTTCCGTACCCAATTTGCCCAGGGCCTTTTTTCTAGTCCGACTGGCGACTTTGGTTTGAATGCCCCGGTCGTCTAAGACGGCTTTTGGCTCTAAAAGTTCTTCGTCGCGAAAACCATTTTGGGCGATAATAAATACGGCTTTTTTAGACATATATCTTTAATCAATATTTTTCTACCTAATAACATTATACTCCAATAATAATAAAAGTAGAAACGCCCCATTGGAGCGTTTCTACTTTAGTGATAATTGAGGGGATTGAATCTTAACGGCTGACGCTAATTGATGGCTGTGCCCCACCAACAGTTTCCGTGCCGCAGGCGCCAACCGTAATCCGACCGTTAGTTGATTTGCTGAGATAATAACCGGTCTGAGCCGCCGTCCAGGTAGTACCACCGCTCGGATCAATTGGAATGGAAGCAATATACTCGTCAACTAAAGCGGCAAGACTAAGGCAATCGTTACTATGGCTGATAGTACCGCCGCCGTTAGAACAAGTGGCCGCACAATTACCAACACCACCGGTGCCGATAATGTAATTAGTGGCAACGCTAGCACCAGAGATTGCAGTTGGCAGTGAACCGCCGTTATCAACCGTGTATTTTAAAACCGCGTTCAAAATTGAATTGGTTGAGCTCCAGCGTACGGCGTTTCTGGCTTCAGCCAGACGACGAGCCGGGTCAACGGCGACAAAAATAATTGCCGCTAAAATGGCAATAATACCAATGACAATCAGCAGTTCAATAAGAGTAAAACCTTTCTTCTTCATAATTTCACCTCCTTAACCATAAGGATTATGGATGTTAATGTTTAAATTGTTAACTTAATTATACCACGGATAGCGAAAAATTATTCTTCCACCTTATCCACATAACTGGCCGAAACCCAGCCTTCTTGTCTGACCGCCTCTTGAATCAACTCAATTTGATACCAGTTATCCTGTTCGGCTAAGACCGGCAACTCGGTCCCGGAATCAACTTGACCAATTTTAGGATAATTGGTGCCGGCACCAGACCGAACATTTAGATAGCCAGCACTGGTTTGTTTAATTTTGATGGTGAAAAGCGATTCAGCTTCAATTACGGCCGGGGTGGTAGTGGGGGTAGTGGTTGAGGTGCTGGTCGCCGCGTCCAGCATAAATTGCAGCCGCAGCTGATCCAAAGCCTCATAATTAATGTCGGCCGAAACTTCGGTACTGTAATCTGGCACCGGATAGACTTGCTGATATAAATCAAAGCCCCGGTTTTTGAAAATCGTCAGGCCAACAAAAACCACAGCGGCGACCAAAAGAACGGCCAAGCGCACGTAAACCAAACGCCAAGCTAATTTATCGGTTGCCAGTGGCTTAAACTTTAAACCGGCTTTTTTCAAAGGTAAAAAATTGATATCGCCGATGGCCGGACTTTTACTGATACCGCGCAAGCCCAAACCTAAAACATTGGCAAAAATAACGGATTTATTCTTGGCTTTAATCAAGTTGGCCGGATCATTAACTTTTGTCAAGATATCGCCGATCTTGACCGGCAAACCCAGGTTGTCGGTCAGGTGCTGATCAAGGCCGGGCAAAAGACTGGAGCCGCCGGCTAAAATCACTAAACCAACCCGCCGGCCGCTTTCTTCTTGGTAATAATTGATTAATTTTTTAGTCTCGTTAATCAAGCGTTCAAATTCTTTTTGCAAAACTAAGGCCACTCGGCCTTTATCTTGTTTGGAATCAAAGCCGACTTTTATTTTCAACGCCTCGGCTTCATGTTCGGTCACGCTCAATTTAGCGGCCAAAGCTTTGCTGAAACGATTGCCGGCGATTTTAATTGATAAACTCTGGCGGATGCCGTTGCGGTCAAAAATATTCAGATTAGTCACCCGGGCGCCGATGTCCATTAGAAGAATCGCGGCGTCAAACTTTTTAGAGTCCTTGGCTAAATGCTTTTTGGCTTCATTGATTAAAGCCGGACTGACCAGGGCTCGGGCCAGACTGATTGATTCCAAATCAAAAGCCACCGCCGTTAAGCCGGCCTTAGCTAAAACATCAAGATAGCCGTCAATGACTTTGGTGGGCACGGCGGCGTAAAACACCTCCTGAGTGCTGTCAACTCTAACAATAGTCTTAAAATCAAAATAAACCTCGGAAGATTTGAACGGTATAATCTCTTCGGCTTTATAAGGAATGGTATTTTTTATCTCGCTGTGCTTGAGGCCCGCCGGCAATTTGAAAATGGTGGTAAACGCCCGGGCATCGGGCAAAGATAAAATGCAGCGCGAAGCTCTGATCGGTTTGGGCCGGCCGGAGGCTAAAACTTTTTTAATGTTTTCGGCTAAACGCTCGGGATTTTTAATGATGCCGTCGCGAATAACGTCGCCGCGTAAAACGGTCCGGGCATAAGCCGCGACTTTCGGCCGACCAAAAGTTTTTTTGATTAAAACCGCTTCAATGGAGTGATCGGAGATGTCTAAACCAAAAATATTGTTTCTTGCCATAGTTTAGGTTTTTAGTCGTTAGGTTATCAACTTTTTAGGACAAACACTAATAAGCTAAAAGTTATAACCTACAACCTAATATTCCTGCCAGTTGATAACTGCTAAGTTAGAATCAACCTGGATTTGAATTTTTTGAGTGTAACGACTAACTGTGCCAGTGGCGACTAAAGTCGCACTGCCCGACCCAGTTGTCACATTTATTATACAAGATTCGCCGCCAATTGACAACGAACCAGAATAATCATTCCAACTCAAACGCAGGCGCTCCAGGCCGTCCTCCAGGCAACTGTTCGCTAAACTTTTGGCCCGGCTCGCCTGAACATCAGCCAAGCTTAACTGAACTGTCCCCAGCCCGGTCAGGCTGACACTCAAAGCAATTGTCAGCCCGGCAGCGGCAATAATCAGCAAGGAGATCAAAGCGATATAACCCCGCGGTCCAAGGCTTAACTTTTTTTTTGATTGATTCTTGGTCATTAGAAATTAAAATTAGTCACTAATACTACCTTCGGCCCCGCAGCTCAACCGAAAAACTCGCCGTGGTGCTGGCGTTATATTGAGGCAAATTATCAGGGTTTTTATAATTTAAAGATAAATCAACGCCGACATTTTTCGCCCGGCCCAAATACGACCGATCGCTAAAACTGCCGGTCACTTCAATGGCGTCGCTATGTAGATCAGCGACCGCAGCGCCAATTTGTCTGGTCAATTTTTTATTACTCAAGTCAAAACTATAGGTTACATCATCGCCAGGCATGGTTAAAGCCAAAACGCCGCTAGACAAACTGGTAATGTCCTGAGCCAAGCGAATATCTTTAATCAGTGTAGCGGTAATAAAATTAAAACCATAAATCAATTCTTGATCAGCCTGACTACTGCTCTGACCGCTAATCAAATCAATGGTTAAATAAGAAATACTGACTAAAATTATACTGACAATGGCTAAATAAATTATCAGCTCAATCAAAGTAAAACCAGAGTTTTGGGTTTTGGATTTTGGGTTTTTGGTTGCCATTACGGTGTATAATTTATTTTCACCTCATTTAAAACTGGCGTGTCGCTGCCGTCGCCCGATAAAAAGACTTTATATTTTAGCCATTGGTGATCGTTATGGTTATTAGCCAAAGGGATTAGGACTTCTTCCCCCAGACTGTAGTAGGTGCCTAAACCAGACGGCCCCAACCAGTCTGACCAACTGCCGGGCAAGCCACCTGAATCCGGCGCGGTCGCTAATTGAACGGCGACATCAAAAGAACTGCTGGGAATCAAACCAGCTAAACTCAAAAGGTTAAACGAACTTTGACCGCCGGTATTAAAGGCGGAGCTCTCCAGCCAACCGCTCGTGGCAAAGCCGGACAACTCACCTTGGCCCCAGCCAAGAACGACTCGGTCCAACTTCACTGCTTGTTGCCCGTCACTGGCCAGGAAAGCTTTGAACATAATTGAGCCGGTGGTGGTGGCGAAGTTGGAGAGGTTAGCGTTAACAACACTCGCCGGATTGTACTGACCAAAACCGGCGGTAGTCCAGTTAGCGCCGTCGAAATATTGCCAGGTCGTGCCGTTGTCACTAGACAATTGGTAATAGATTTCGCCACCGTTTTTTTGGGCCGTCTCGGCAAAAGAAGACCAGGCGTCAATGTTAGAAACTTCATAAGAAGCGACCGGATTAATCGTTGGGTTGTCAGAAGGATAAGAGGTGCCGCCTACCCAGTCTAGACTGACGTTGTCATAACCAATCCGGAACGAACCGGTGGTCGAGCCTGGCGTTTCAACCCAAGCGGCGATTTTCAAATAGTAAGTGCCAGAGCTACTGACCCGAGACGAGGCGTCGATGTTTGAGACGTTGACCCAGCCGCTGGTACTGGTGATTTCACCGGAAGACCAGACCTGCTGACCCAGAGTCGGCACACCGGGACTGGGATCAACAAAAACATAAAGTTGTAAGGTGCTAGGCGTTGGATCATACTGGCTAACCTGCCAGTCAAAATTAACGTTCACCGTCGGACTGCTAACCGTGGTGGTAAAAGCTTGTCGCCAATAGCCACCCAGTTCATCGTTACTGCCCCTGGGAAAATTGACGTAAACCCAAGCGTTGGGATTGCCTCCGCTAGTCAGACGGCTGCCGGTGACGTTAACTTCACCACCACCCTGATTCCAGTCAGCATAGGTCCAGCCGGTGGTGCTGGAATCAAAACCAGGATTAGTCGTAGCCCCGGATGTACCACCAGCTTGACCCTTAAGTTCGGCTAAGCCACCGCTGACTTCTATTTTGGCTGAATCGTAAGTGTAGTCGGTTGGGGTGGTGAAGGGCCAAATCTTTTTGCCACAGCTGTTGCCACCTAAACTGACTAATTTTACTTCTCCGGCCGTGCTGTAATCAATCTGACCATCGTCAGAATAATACCGATTAGCTTCAGACCAGCTCGTCTGGCCGGCGCCGCCAGTCCAATTGGTCTGAAGCCAATCCCGGCTCTGCCAAGTGGTCAATAAAGATTCCAAAGTGACTTCATTATTAACGCCGGTAATAGCGGCATAGGAAACCTTAACTACGGCTTGTTTACTGTGCAAATCAGGCAAAGCGCCCGGACTCAAACAGTCAACGATTAAACCGCTGGGGTCGCGGCAAACATCATTCAAGGTAATGGTCCGCTGATATTTATTTTCTATCAGATCTGAGCTGCCGTTGAATTGCCAAAAACCGGCTAAGCTAGTCAGCCCATGGTCGCCGTTAACCAATAAATTCCAAGCTTGGCGCCGGATAGATAACACGGCTTCTAAACCCTCCTGGGCATAGAGCCCGGCTTTGTGTTTTTCTAAGGCCTGAAAATTACTGCCGTAAGAAGCAAATAATAAACCCAGTAAAGCCGTGGCGAACAAAGCGAACAAAGCCACGGCCAGAATTACTTCCACCAAAGAAACGCCGGTTTTAGCTGGTAGCTTGTAGCTGGTAGCTGGTAGCATTGCGATTTTATTTTCTAGGTTTAGTAATTGACTGTTCTATCATCACAGCGATAGCTGTTAACCTTTGATTACTTCTGTAAGCTATCAGCTAAAAGCTGAATGACTAGAGTTAATTACCAATATTAATTTGGCCATCAGCGGCAATCAGAATAACTCTAACTTGATTATTGGGACCTGAGATTTGAACTATACCGCTGGCCGAGGGCTGACCGTTGAACAAAGAAAAAACGATTTGGTCGCCAAAGTCGGGCTGAAAAGAAAAAATCTCGGAATATGTCGCCACCTGATCCTCACTTGGCTCGCGGCTGGCAAAACTGTCACCCCGAAAAAGAATAAATTGATGATTACCGTCATCAAAATAGACCCCCCAATTTGAATTGTCTTGACCGGTCTGGGCTTGTCTTTGGGCCTGACGTAAAGTGGCGAGCAAATTAAAACCCGAGGTCGCTAAATCAGAAGAAACTTGAAACGATTGGAGAAACGGCAAAGTTAAAAGCGACATCACGCCGATAATCGCTAGAATCAGAATTAATTCAATGAGGGTAAAACCCCGCATGATTTTGCCAATTGTTAAAACTTAATTAACAATTAATTAGCTAAAACAAAAAATCGCTTTAAAGACCGCCACCCAGTTGCCCGGTGACTTGATAAATCGGAGCGATAACCGAAATGGCGACAAAACCGACAATTAAACCGATAAAAACCAAAAGCAATGGTTCTAAAATAGTAGTTAAATTTTTTGTGGTGTTATCCACTTCTTTTTCAAAAAATTCCGCCAAATAAGAGAATGACTCGTCCAGCCGGCCGCTGCGCTCACCCACATCAATCATTTTAACGACCAAAAGTGGAAACAGCGGATGGCGCCTGGACTGACGAAACCCGGCCAGGGTGTCGGAAAAACGCTGGCCTTTTTGGATCTGAGTCAAGACTCGGGTCAAGCGCCGCTGGTAAATCAAATTACTTAAAGTTTGGGTCGTCACAGCCAGAGCCCGATCAATGGTTAAACCGCTTTTAAGCAGAATGCCCAGGGTTCGATTCATCAAAGTCAGGTTGTAATTAATGACAATGGTGCCGACCACCGGCAACTTCAAAATCAAACGGTGCCAAAACGGCTGGGCGAATTTGCTGGTCAAAACGGCCCGGAGTAGGACTAAGCCGATAATCAGACTCAGAATAATCACCCCACCGTGCTTTTCCATTAAATCCGAAACCCAAAGCAAAACCTTGGTGCTGAGGGGTAAATCAAACTTCAAGGTTCTGAATAACTGGGTGATTTTCGGCAAGACAAAATAAGCCAAAACGACAATCAAACCGCCGGTCGCAAATAAGACAATGGCCGGATAAAAAGCCGCCGCTTTGACTTTGCGGCGCAACTCCAGCTGGTCAGAAACTTCATGAGACAGGTACTCCAGGTTACCTTCCAGCGTACCGCTTTCTTCCCCAACCTTGATAATATTAATAAACAACGAATCAAAAACTTTAGGAAATTTTTCCAAAGAGCGCGATAAGTTCTGGCCGGTTTTAACACTTTCTAAAACGTTTAGAATAATTTTTTTGAATTTTTGGGAAGTGGTCTGATCCGCGATCACGGCCAAAGCCTCATTGAGGGTGATGCCGGATTTAAGCATCGTTGACAAATGCTTGGTAAATAAAACTTTATCAATCAACGAAACCCGGCCCAGGCTCAATTCGCCAAACCCGCCCTTGGCCCGGCCGCGGGGTTTTATTTTTTTGATAAACCAACCCTGACTGATTAAAAGCTGAGTCGCCTCTTTCAAATCGGCGGCTTGAGTTGATCCTTTCTTGATCTGATTGCTACGATCAAAAACAACGTAATCAAATTTCATATAGTTACTCGCGAGTCGCGCGTAAAACTTCACCCAAAGTAGTTGAACCGGATAAGGCTTTTTTGATACCATCTTCAATCATTGTCGTCATGCCTTCTTTAATCGCCTGATCCCGAATCTGATCAGCGTCGGCCCGCTTCATGATCAATTCCCTAATTGATTCCGTGACATCCAAAACTTCAAAAATGCCAATCCGGCCGTGATAACCTGTCTGGCTGCAAACTGAACAGCCTTTGCCGTGATAAAGCCTAACACCGGCTTCATTTTCCCCGAACAGCTTACTGACTAAAACCGAAGAAAATTGATTTTTTAATTCCGCCAAAGAAACTTGTTCGCTGACAATGCATTGGGTGCAGTTTTTGCGGACCAGGCGCTGGGCGATAATAATGTTGACGGTTGAGGCGATTAAAAACGGTTCAATACCCATCTCGGAAAATCGGGGTAAGGCCGTGGGCGCGTCATTGGTGTGCAGAGTCGATAAAACTAGGTGGCCGGTCATAGCGGAATTAATGGCAATTTCGGCCGTTTCTTTATCGCGAATTTCGCCGACCATGATAATGTCCGGATCCTGGCGCAAAATTGACCGCAGACCGGCGGCAAAAGTCAGATTAGTTTTTGAGTTAACCTGAATTTGGTTAATGCCGTCCATGTCGTATTCCACCGGATCTTCAATGGTGGAAATGTTGACTTCCCGACGGTTCAAAATTTTCAAGATGGCGTACAAGCTCGTGGTTTTACCCGAGCCGGTCGGCCCGGTGGCTAAAATCATGCCATAAGGCTTGGAGTATTCTTTTTTGACTTTAACCAAGTCCGCGCTGGACATGCCTAAGTCTTCCAAACTGAACTGCCGGCTTTTTTCCGACAATAACCGCATGACGATTTTTTCACCTTCAACAATGGGAATAATTGAAACCCGGATGTCCAACTTTTCATCTTCCAGGTCAGCCCGAAATTTACCGTCCTGGGCGCTTTGGTGCTCATCAGTTCTTAATTTGGATAAAATCTTGATCCGGGTCACGACTAAATCATGAACCTCTTTAGGCAGTTCAATGATGTCATGCAAAATGCCGTCAATCCGAAACCGGACCAAAGTCTTTTCTTCGCCCGGCTCAACATGGATATCGGAAGATTTATTTTGATAGGCGTATTCAATCAGCGTGTCAATAATTTTAGCGATCGGCAAGTCTTCGGCTTTGGCCCCTTTTTTAGCGGCAGAAATATTTTCTTTAATGATTGAGGCAAACTCTTTTTGAATTTCTTTTTGGTATTTGACTAAAGCGGCGTTGATGTTGTCAATGGTTGTATAATAAGGCAGTACCGGCTGACCAGTTTTTTTTTCCACCAAATGGATAATTTCCAGATTGCCGGGATTAACCATGGCGAGTTTGATGCCATCTTTGTCGCGGCCAAAAATAACGACTTTTTGTTTTTTAGCCATCACTTCAGGGATGATGTTTAAAACTTCCGTGTCAATCGGCGTATTGTCTAAATCAACAAAGTCGTAACCTAAATGATCGGCGATAACTTGGCCAATCTGGTCATCGGAAATCAAGTCGTGCTCGACGAGTAAAGTCGCCAGCGGCCGGTTATCTTTCTCGGCCTCAGCAAAAACTTCTTCCAATCGGTCCTTGGGCACTAAGTCCAAATTCTGAACCAAAATTTTTACTTTTTCGTTAGCCAACTGCATTTTTTTAGAAAAATTAATTATCGGGACAGGGCTGGATTTATTGGGGTAAATTTTTTCTGACTTTTTCCACCACCTGATCCAGACTTAAATCACTTTTCACCAAATAATCCTTAGCGCCCAAAGACTTACCCTGCTGGATATCTTCCGGCTGACCCAGGTTGGAAATAATAATAACGGGAATTCTTTTAGTTTTCTCGTCATTTTTTATTGTTTCCAGCAAATCAAAGCCGTCAATATCCGGCAGCATAATATCCAAAAGAATTAAATCAATGTTGCCCTGAGAGGCTTTCACCAGCCCCTCTTTACCATTAATCGCTTGAACCACTTGATAATGATGGGATTCCAAATTTCGGCCAAGCATTTTGGCCAAAAACTTATCGTCCTCTACAATTAGAATTGTTTTATCACCGTTTGACATAAAATTTATTATGTTGCTCGCCGAATACCCCGAAGTGCTCCGTCGCCAAAGCTTGAACTATCTTAGCTTTGGAGCGTCGGCGACTTGCTTCGGAGTATCGGGTTCATTGATTAAAACGATCAACACTTCGTCGCGCCCTGCTACATTTGCATGTCGCTAATGGCTAATCGCAAATCGTTGCTGCGATTTACGATACGCGACAAGCGATTTGTAAAATTCCAGTTTTTTTAATTAGATCAAGATGTTTAAATTATAACATATTTTACCAATTACTGCCAACAAAATGTATTGACAAAAGTGCATAATTTTTGTAATATAGCAGACAAAAGCCAACTAGCTGATAAGGCTAAATAATTGGCACCAAACCAACTAGACGAGGATGGCCAGAAAGATGCCAAAGAGAATAGAGGGCGAAAATCCTTTCATCGCCAGACTGCTGGAGGAACTGGGTACTTTTCCCGAAGACAGCATGTTTGAATCCTGGTGCGTGAAAGACCCGCAAGGAGAGCTTATGGTCAGCGGCCAGGTCGGTCTGCTCGCGATGCTGGGGGTAGCCGGTCTGCAAATACCCAGTCTCATTTTCAGCGGCCAAGGGGTGCAAACCGCCACCCGAAAAACGGTTACGCTGCACTTGACCGAAGACCAAAACATGCACCCGGACGTCGCAATCGCTTGCCGGACGTTTGTCACTCGGCGCGATGCCCTTCAGGTCGCCAGGGTCAGGCTCGCGGCTTTGACTAAACAAAACAAACAAGACGGCGAGAACTGTTCTGAACAGTGGTCGATCCTGCTGGCGCAACTCCGGCAACTGCCTGGACTCAAGGCAGAAATGATGACCAGTGACGAACTGCGCATCAGCGGTGACGAGGCTCAAGGTTTCTGCCTGGAATTCCAGGGGCAGAAGACGGCAATCGCAATCGAAACCGAAAAAGCCAGGGAGTTGAATAAACTCCAGACAGCCGTCGACGAACTCAAGCGGTCTTGGGCAGAGTCAATGCAAGAAGCTCATGACCTATATAGTCTGCTGCGGACCGAACCCGAACCGGTCGGAGAACTGCTCCACAAACTGCAAGGGGTCATGGAACGGTGCCACGCCGAGGTGATGGCCGAGTATCACCAGATGGAACCGGTATTCGAAGACGGCCGAGTGGTCATTGTGGCCACCAAGTTCAGCCAAGAAATCACAGACGGGCTGACAAACGAAGTTGCTCATTTACTCATGGCTTTCATCGCTTACGCCGGCCTCAAGCCCGAAACCCTGCCACGGCAGCTCCGCCAGGCGCTTCAGCCGTATCTCAACCCGCCGAGACCGGATCTGATTTCGGCCGATCAGCTCGGTTTGAACCGTGATCCGACCGACGACGGGAATGATAACGACGACTCCGGCCGGATGGCCGACTAAACCGAAGATGGTGATTGACAACAAAAAACGCTCTTACGAAAAAAGCCAGTTTGGTTTCTACCGCTCTGGCTAATTTTTTTTAAAAAATTTTAGCTCCCAAGCTTTCCCCTCCTTTTCAAGGAGGGATTTAGGGGTGGTTAATTAAACTCTCTTAATCCGTTCATTCCCTCACCTGCCCTCGCTTTCGTTCGGGCACCCTCTCCCTGAGGGAGAGGGGTTAAGGGGTGAGGGGTCAAAAAAATAACAGAATCATTTTACAGACCAAAAAAATGCTTAGCCGCCTTAACATCCTGACGAATTTGTTTTTTTAATTCTTTGATGCTGGGAAAATTTTTAATCTCGCGCAACTTTAAAAGCAGAGTTTTTTTTACTTCTATAATCGGCGACTTCTCCCGAAAATACAATAAATAGCTTTCACAGGTGGCCCGGCCCAGTTTAAAAGTTTTCGGCGGGCCTAAATGGGTTAAAGCCGGATAGATCCGGCCGTTAATTTTAAGCAGGGAAAAATAAACTCCCCATTGGTCTTTTTTAATGACCCGAGATACGGGGATGTTTAGAGTCGGAAAACCAATGGTCCGGCCGATCCGGCGGCCACTTTTAAGCTTACCAACAATGGTAATGATGCCCATAGTTAATCTTTGGTGACTGCGCCGATAGTGACAATGAATATTTCAAAAATAACGGCCAAAACCGTCACTAAAAGAGTCACCAGAAAAATTGTCGGCAGTAAGCTGGAGCCAGAAAAACTGAAAACACTTATAATCAGCGACAAAAAAAACAAAATTAAAAGTAACGGCAAAACCGAGATCAAAACCACCAGACCGGAGTAAAGAATCAATTTTTCCTGAAAAACTGATCTTAAAATTTGACCAAAACGGTACCAAATAATCGAAGCGGTGGCGGCAAACAAAAAAATTACAAACAAAGGCACAAAAGCAATCACCCAAACTGATAAGCTTAATAAGAAAGCGGCGGTCGTTAATCCCATCAGCAGAAAAAATAAAAACAGGATTAAAGTGAAATTGAAACTAAATAGAATCAAACCATAGCGGACAATGGTGCGCTGAATTGCTTCCGCTCTTCTTTTTTTGATTGTTTTAATGATGCCCATATAGATTCGATTATTTGTTAATCGGTTAAAACGCGATTTGAATTTGAGGAGGTAACGATGAAACCGATGGCTTAATTGATTCTTTTCGTTTTTCAAAAGAAAAGTGTAAATCGCGACGGCAAAACCAACTAAAACCAGACCGGGAATAATGGGCAAAAAAATGCCGACGATGCCAAGCAACAAAAAAATCAAAACTACTAGGAGTAAAGAAACTTCCAGAATAAAAGCGATGATAATACCCAGCTGTCTTTTCATATAGTCACCAAATAAGAACAAGAGGTATTATATCACTTTTAACCAGGCCGGGAAACTCTGGATCTATTGCGCTTCAGCCGCTGGAGGCTGAGCAATCGGTTCGGCAATCGGCTCAAGCGGGCAGTTGCTCTTTTGACTGATATCTGACAAAGACATGGCACCGGCCACCCGGCTGCCGTCACCAAACACCCAGGTCGGATAACCGTCAATGCCGGCCTGACTGCAAACGGCCGTTTGACCCTGACCGCCGGGAATGGCGCACTCAATGTAATCAACGTATTGCCAGCTGGGGCCAAACATTTCTTTTTGATCCTGACAGTGAGGGCACCAGTAAGCGCCGTACATTTTAGCGCCGCTTTGTTTTAAGCATTGGGCAAAACTGTCATATTGACCCGGGCCAGCGTTAGCTGAACTCATAACCTGAACGACGATCACGACAATGACCAATGCGGCTAAAGCGATGCTGGAAATAAAAATTAATTTTTGATTCTTCATAAAGATTGACTAAATTTACTGAATTAATTTTTTAAATTCTTCCACCATTGGCACTAACTCGGATTCCAGCCCATAATTTTGGGCTGTATAAAACGCGAACCAATCGGCCAAAAGTAAGGAAGAAAAAATTTTTTCTAACACTGTTTCTCCGGCTAGATCAATAGCCTCAACTCGCAAACCTCGATTCTGATAAAGACTCTCTAAAACCTTAAAGCGTTTCTTGATTTGAGGATGATCGTCAGGATCGCGTAAAAAAACAAAATAGAATTTTTCTGAAAGTTCTTGGCTGCTGTCTTTAACGTCAAAACCAATCATTTCGTTGTGATTCATTTCCGGCAAAACGTTATAGAAAGCCGGGATTTTACCGGTTTCGTTAAGCTTAATTTTCCAGTTATAAGCCACTGACCAATTGCGATTGGAGGCATAAATAATTGGTACAGAACCGGCAAATTTTTCCGCCAGGCCGCGGCCGGCCGGCTCTAAATCGGCTGGTTTTAAGATATGAACCAATTTTGAAGCCTGGTTCAGTGAATCTTCTTGACCCATCGCTTTAAGCAAGGCTAAAAACATAAAACCCAGAGCCGAGCGGGGCTGGATGCCGGTATTGGGCAATTGAATATAAGGCACGCCATTCGCTTTGGCTAATTCCAAAAGCCGGCCGCCGACGGCAATGGTAATTAAAGGCAGTTGATACTCCAAAGCCTGATTAAAAGATTCAATAACTTCTTCGGTATTGCCGGAATAAGACATGGCAATCACTAACCGACCGGCTAAATCAGCCGTTGGCAAACCATAGTCAGAATGAATAACCAAATCCAGCTGCGGCTCAACAGTCTTTAAAATATTAGCGGCCAAATGCGAGCCGCCCATGCCGCAGACAATAAACTTCTGAAACCGGGAATTATCAAAATCCCCTTCCAGCTGCGGCTGGTAACTGAATTGTTTGGCAAAATCTTTAATCGCTTGATCCATCCCGTTAGACATACAATTTATTTATCTTTCTGGATTCCCGCCAGCGCCATACAAAATGTCTAACGGGATCCATCATAGTTTTAAAATTACCAATGACATAATTTCTAATAACCAATAAATAGCTTTAGGAATTAGGAATTAGACATTAGAAATTATTTTATTAATGCGTTCCAGTCACTGACAAATTTTTCCAATCCCGCATCGGTCATTTTGTGTCCGATTTTATAATCCAGGCATGGTCTATCTAAGGAAAGATCCTCGTACGGAATGGGTTGATACTCAGAATTGTCAAACGTGCCGACATCTGGAATTGGCATTCCCGCGGTTCCCCAATCTTTAATGGCGTCAAAATAGGCCGTAATGATATCGGTACCGAGTGCCAGGGCGTATTGAAACTGTTCGCTCGTCCGCACGCTTGAAGTCAGCACCTTAACGTGACCGTCACCTTGTTCGTACATCTTGAGAATATTTTTAATTAAATCCATTCCGGCCACTCCCTTATCGTACCAGCGGCCAACAAAGGGCGAAACAAAAATCCCGCCAACCGGGGCTCCCTTGGTTGCGGCATAAACCGCCGCGGCCTGCGGCTGAGAAAAACAGAGCGTCATGTTAAGCCGAATACCTTCTTCTACTGCCTGTTCAGCCGCCTTTAACCCTTCAGCTGTAATAGGGAACTTAATGTAGGCATTGGGAATCCAGCCGTTAAACTCGCGCGCTTGTTTTAGCATTTCCGGAGCGGTTGTGGATTTATCCGCGTAAACTTCAATTGAAATTGATCCGTCAGGCAATAGTTTTGAAATTTGTTGAACACGCAGTTTGTATGCTTGGTATAACGCATCTAAATCAAAAGTGCCATCACGCTTGACTCGCTCGACGGTTTCCGGACTTTTGGCAAAATTACTGGGATTAGTAGTTTGGCCATCCAAAAATCCAAGCAGCGACAAAATGGTTTTGGTCTCCTGAATGTCACTGCCATCCAAAAAAATTTTGGTTTTAAGGTTTTTTGGTCGCATTTTTTTAGTCTTACTTTATAATATTGCCCGACTTTAGTCGGCTTATTCACGCCCACTGAAGTGGGGTAAAAAATATATTACCCGACTTTAGTCGGCTATTAACTTCTTAAAATCGGTTCTATTTTCTAAATCCAAACCTTTAACTGCAAGGATTAAATCATCAATTTCTTGTTTGCCGTAGCTATCAATGGCTTGTTGGTAGCTAGCAAAAGGGTACTTTTGCAATTGGGTAAAATTTTTGGCCTCACCGTGTTTTAAGGGATTACCTAAAATATAACCCAAGACTTTCCTTAAACCTTTATCATCTTGAATAATTTCCGCCCAGTAATTATCCCAAACTCGACGCTTGATGCCATTAAGTTTATTCAGTTCATAAGAGCTACCGCCAGCTATAAATCCTTCTATTAAAGATAAGGTTTTCCATTGTTTTAATAATACCAAATAATGGTAGTGGTTAGAAATGATAGCAAAGCCGTGAAGCGAAAAATCAAATTTTTTCTGGGCTAGAATCAAACGATTCAAAACAATTTTCTTTTTTTCATCTTCCTTAAAATACTTTTCTTTATTAAAAGTAGGCCGGGTGACAAAGTAGTAGCTACCGTCTAAATATAAATGTGACATTTCTGATTCCGCCCACTGAAGTGGGGTAATTTATTTTCTGAACTGCAAAGATTGCCTGACCGCTTCCAGCTGACCGGCACTGCCCAGCATCTGATTCTTATGAAAAATATACTTGGCGTATTCATTCATAAAGATTTCTCCCGGTTTGCGCAAGTCAAAAACTTCTGGCTGGTCGCGGAAAAATTCCCGGTGAACCCGGGTCCAAACCAGCCGGCCATCGGTATCAATGTTAACTTTAGTCACGCCAAGATTAGCCGCATTCTTAAACTGGGTTTCGTCCACACCCTTGGCACCCTTAAGCTTACCACCAGCGGCGTTAATCCGCTCGACTTCCTCGGCCGGCACCGAGCTTGAACCATGCATCACCAAAGGAAAACCCGGCACTAACTTTTGAATTTCCTCTAAAATATCAAAATGAATTGATTGTGAACCGCTGAATTTGTAAGCACCATGACTGGTGCCAATGGCACAGGCCAAACTGTCACAGCCTGACTGGCTAATAAATTCCTCCGCCTGCTTGGGGTCGGTCAAATGAGCCCGGTCTTCGGCAACGGAGATATGTTCTTCCACACCACCCAGCTGCCCCAGCTCGGCTTCCACCGCCACATCTTTGGCATGAGCTGCGGCCACTATCCGCTTGGTGATAGCCATATTTTCGGCAAAATCTTTATCACTAGCATCAATCATCACTGAACTATAAAACCCACTTCGGATCGCGTCCAGGCAGGTTTCCTCATCGCCATGATCAATATGCACGGCAAAAATTGCCTCAGGAAAAATTTGCTCCGACGCCCGGATCATTGCTTCCAACAAACGCTTATCCGTATACTTTCTGGCGCCTTTAGAAATTTGAATGATGAACGGCGCCTGGCTTTCAATATTCCCCCGGAATAAACCCATCAGCTGCTCAGCATTATTAATGTTATAAGCGCCCAGGGCGTACTGACCGTAAGCGTGGGCAAATAATTTTTTGGTCGAAACAATCATAGAAAAACAATTTTCAATATCTAATTTTAAATTTTAAATAGAATCAAAATAATTAAATATTTAAAATTAGCTTATTTAATTAAAATTTATAATTTAAAATTTTTAACTATGGTGATGTGTCGTAATATAGCGCACCGTACCGCTCTGGCCGCGAATGACAATTGAATGAGTGATAATTTGGTCTTTTTTAAATAAGACGCCAGGCACCAGCGGACCGTCAATAATGCCGGTAGCAGTAAAGGTCAGCTGATGGCCCTTGGCCAAATCCTCGGCCTTAAAAATGGTATTGATGTCTTTAATGCCAGCTTGGTCTAAACATTCCATAACCGCTTTTTGGTCGGCTTCATGGCGGGGCTTAAAGCGGCAAAGTATTTGACCACCCAAAATTTTTACCGCGACAGCGGCTAAAACTGCTTCTGTACTACCGCCAATACCCAAAACCACATCCACCCCGCTATCGGCTAAACAGCTGGCGATACCGGCCGCCACATCACCATCGGTAATCAATCTCACTCTTGAGCCGGCGGCTCTGATTTCGGCAATCAGCTTTTCATGCCGCGGCCGGTCTAAAATCATCACGGTTACTTCCTCAACTGGTTTGCCCAAAGCTTGGGCGATTTTATTCAAATTAACTTTGACCGGCGCATCTAAATCAACAATGCTGGCCGCTTCTTTACCCACTATGATCTTATCCATATAGGTGTCCGGCGCGTGAAGCAAACTGCCTTTGGCACCGGCGGCGATAACTGATATGGCATTAAGCCGGCCGAAAGCAACGCTGTCAGTGGCCTCCAGTGGATCAACGGCTAAATCCATCTCCGGACCGTTGCCCTTACCCACTTTTTCGCCAGTGTAAAGCTCCGGCGCTTCATCTTTTTCCCCTTCGCCAATCACCACTCGACCGGAAAAATCAATCTGATTGAAGCGGTCGCGCATTTCATCCACCGCGGCGCCGTCCGCTTTTTTGCCGTCCCCGCGCCCCAGCCATTTGGCCGCGGCAATGGCGGCGGCCTCGGTGACCCGAACAAATTCTAAAGCTAAATTACGGTCCATAAATTAAAGGTTATCGGCGAATTTTTTGGTCACTGCTGTATTCCACCGGCTTTTCCGTGCTGTCAAACAGTTTACGGTCTTTAATCAGTTTGTCAATATATTTCAGGGCGGCCGTGGTATCCTTAGCTAAATAATAAATTTTAGTGTCTTCCTGGTCAATCAGCTTGTGTTTTTTACATAACTCTTGCTCCATCCAATTGATCAGCGGCTGCCAGTAGTCACTGTCAACCAAGATAATCGGAATCGGATAAATCTTTTTAGTCTGAATCAGGGTCATGATATCAAATAGTTCATCCAAAGTGCCATAACCGCCGGGGAAAAAAATGTAGATTTCCGAAGCATAAGACAACATCACTTTCCGGACAAAAAAGTAATTAAACGCTTGGGAAAAATTAACATACTTATTAACCCGCTGTTCAGTCGGTAGCTGAATATTGAGGCCAACCGAAACACCCTTGGCTTCCAAAGCGCCTTTGTTCGCGGCTTCCATTACACCCGGGCCGCCGCCGGTGATGACGGCAAAACCGCGTTTAACCAGTTGCCCGGCCAATTTAGCCGCCTCCCGGTAATCTTTATTCTCCGGCAAAGTCCGAGCCGAACCAAAGAAACTGACGGCTAGACCAAACTGTCTTAAAAAATCAAAGCCATGGACAAACTCACCCATGATTTTAAAAATCCGCCAAGAAAAGCTGACTTCCGGCGTTTCCCGTAAAACCGTATGCAGCCGGGACTTAAATTTTGGTTTCAATTTTTTATGCTTTATGTTTTTTTTCGCCATACTATTTTTTAATTAACTTTTTAATTTCTCGGATAATCGCGGCGGCCGAAATGCCTTCATAGTTAAGGAGTTGCTCCGGCTGGCCGCTTTTGGGCATCTTGCGCACGGCTAAGACACGAACCGGAACCCGGACTTTAGCTAGCTCGGCTAAACAATACAAAACGGCCTCGCCTAAGCCACCCTCGTGATAGCCGTCTTCAACCACAATAATCGCCTTAGTCTCTTTGGCGGCTTTCTTAATTGTCGCTACGTCAATTGGTTTAACGCTATATAGATCAATCACCCTGGTATTTATTTTTTCTTTCCCTAGCTCAGCCGCTGCTTTCAGAGCCTCAGACAAAGTGATTCCGGCGCTAATGACGGTTACTTCATCTTTATTACTCTGGCGCAAGACTTTGCTGCCGCCTATGGGAAAACTCTCGCTATTTTTGTAAATTACCGGCGTGGCTGCCCGCGTAGTTTGAATATAAACAATGCCTTGGTGACGCGCCGCCTGCTCAAAAAGTTTATCGGCGCTGACCGCATCGGACGGATATAACACCACGCTATCAAGTAAAGTCCGAAACATGGCAATTTCTTCCAAACCCATTTGCGACGGCCCGTCTTCACCAATGGAAACACCGGCATGTGAGCCGACAAATTTAATATTGGCATTGGAATACCGGCTCATCCGAATTTGATCGAAAGCCCGGCTGAAAAAAGCGGCAAAGGTGGAAACAAAAGGAATCTTGCCGCGGTTAGCTAAACCGACCGCGGTGCCGACCATGTTTTGTTCGGCAATAAACATTTCAAAGTAGCGCTCCGGATAGACAGCGGCAAAATCTTCAGCGTAAGTGGAATTGCTGACTTCACCATCCAAAGCGACAATTTGAGGAAAACGCTTAACCAGCCGAGCTAAACTGTAACCATAGGCCTTACGCGTCGCCACCTTGTCGCCAAGTTTATAAACCACCGGCTTGAAAAATTTGACCTTAAGCGACTTAGCTTTGCCAGCTCGAGGCGGCAGAACCTGCCCCCGAATTTTTAAATCAACTTGACCGAGTTCAATTAAAGCTTTCTTTGCCTCGTCAGGTTTGAGCGCTTTACCATGCCAGCCCAATTTATTCTCCAAAAATGATACACCCTTACCTTTAATGGTTTTAGCGATAATCACAACCGGCCGGCCTTTGGCCTGACTGGCCTGCTGATAAGCATGAGTAACAGCGGCAAAATCATGGCCGTCAATAACAATTGTCTGCCAGCCAAAAGCGCTAAACTTTTTTTGGTAAGCTAAAACATTATGGCCAGACATTGTCGCCGTACTTTGGCCCAACCGATTAACATCCAAAATCGCAACGAGGTTATCAAGTTTATAATGAACGGACAATTGAATTGCTTCCCAAACCGAGCCTTCGGCCATTTCACTGTCACCCAACAAGACATAAGTTTTGTAGCTTAACTTATCTAAATATTTAGCATTGATCGCCATACCTACGCCAATGGAAAGACCTTGGCCCAAAGAGCCAGTCGCCGCTTCGGTGTAAGGAAAACTCATGACCGGGTGGCCTTCTAAGGGACTGCCGAACTTACGGTAGGTCATCATTTGCTTAGGCGTCACCGCGCCAGCGGCCAGCCATAAACTATAAAATAGAGGCGAGGCATGGCCTTTAGAAAAAATCAGCCGATCATTGTTAGGGTTTTTCGGTTTCTTGACGTCGAAACGGAACTGACCGCCAAACATCAAGCCCGCCATCAATTCCACCGCGGAAAGCGAGGAGGTCGGATGGCCCGAACCGGCCTTGGTCGTTGACTGGATAATGTAGTAACGCAGGAGTTTGGCGATTTTTTCTAAGTCGATTTTTTTCATACCTTATTATGGTCAGCTAAATCCGCCTCCTTTTACATTTTGGCGGGCAGGCTTACTTTAAAATCTCTTAATTAATTATAAAGCTTTTTTGGAATTTTTACCAAACTATCTCCAATATTTTCCCATAACCAGTAATGATTTAGAAGTCCTTGCATTAACTCAAAAGTATCGCCATGCTTTAAAAACCCTATATAAGACGCAAGGGTTTGGGGTTGAACGTTTTTCTTGACTCTATCCATCATCCGCCGTTTGGTTTTTGTCCGTAAAACTGAATGGTGAGGAAAGCTAACCCAGCCTAAAAAATCCATTCCTGACGCTATAGTTTTAATAAAAACCTTGTCGGGATGCAATGTTAATTTCAACTTATTCTCTAGGAACTCGCCGACTGACCGCAAATTTTTTGGCAATGATGTTTTACTGTCAGACAAAATAACAAAGTCATCGGCGTAACGAATATAATATTTAGCTTTTATTTTGTGCTTGACGAACTGATCAAATACATTCATGTAGACATTAACAAATAACTGCGAGGTTAGATTTCCCAATGGTAGGCCCTTTCCCGGGCGAATTTCAAAACTGCTAATGATTGTGGCAAGAAATTTTCTTACTTCTGGGTCAGCAATGTATTCGCTTAAAATTCCCAAAATAACATCATGGTCAATGCTTTCAAAAAACTTTTTAATATCACCCTTCAATACCCAGCACGTAACGGCGTTGTTTTGGCTTGCTTGTCGGCTAAAACTTTTAAACCTGGCAACTGCTCTATGTGTCCCCTTGCCTAGCTGGCACGAGTATGAATCGGCGATAAAGGTTTTGGCAAAAAATGGATAGAGCTGGCGGTATATGGCGTGGCAAATTAACCGATCACGGACGCTGGCCTTGTGGATGTGTCGTAACTTCGGATCAGTGATGTAAAAACTTTTGTAACCACCGTGGCGATAGGTATGATTGGCAAGTTCGTCATGAAGCTGTAAAATGTTATCTATCAGGTTCAACGAAAACTGCTGCACATCTGGCTTTAATTTTTTCCCGACAATAAATTCACGCCAAGCCGACAGTAAATTGTCGGCTGATACAATATCATAATAATTAACTAAACATTGGTTTTTCATATGACCTATAATCCTACCCCCCCCCTCAACAATTTCCAATGACTTGCCCATACTACAAAAAATGGTTGAGGCGTAAAAGTCGTGGCACAATTTTTTACCTCATTTCCCCCGACTTTCACGTTACACCTTGGGCACAAAAATAGATACCATTTTTACTGAAATTTTAGAGCTGCTACTATTAGCTAAATATGCTGATAAAAATAATAAGCCACTACTGATTAACAAAGCGATTGCTAAACTGGACTGCTTAAAATTCTTTTTGCAAATCGCTTGGGAAATCAAGGCGTTGGATAATAAAAAATTTACTCATCTATCACAGCCACTGATAGAAATCGGGCGCATGCTGGGTGGGAGCCGACACCGCTTGTAAATAACCCGCCCAGATATCGTCCCGCCAAGGCGGGACGATCGGGTTCATTCTCCCCGCTGTTTGGGGAGTTTATTTTTGAAGCTGTTTGCGCCAGCCACCC
>Ga0155034_105_pt1 | contig 43523 bp, 45 predicted proteins | sample RifCSPhighO2_01_FD_106002 | JGI IMG/M metagenome (GOLD analysis project Ga0155034, IMG submission 106002) | Candidatus Buchananbacteria bacterium RIFCSPHIGHO2_01_FULL_44_11 | reverse complement strand
GTTTTAAGAATGTTTATTTTGCGGAGGAGATAATGAATAATTGAGGCAAGAATAGTCCAGTAGAAAATAAGATAGATACCAATAAATGGAGGTGGTGGATCATCCCGCAAAAAATCGGTAGAAAGTAACAAAGGTCCTATTAAAACAATTTTGATAGGCGATATAATTGTGGCTACGGTATTCTTCCAGGCTGTTGGTGATGCCGTTCCCAGGAAAGAGTCTGGGTGCTTAGGGAATCCTCGGGGGCCTGTTGACCCCAAAAGCGTGGTAGTGATAAACATAAAAGCGAACCCAGAAATGATGAAGAGAATAACGAATTTTTTTCTTGAAATATTCATATATCTACATCTTAATCTAGTCCTTATCGTTTGTCAATACATATTTATTGTTATTCGTGATATCACATTTACCGGCTGATGCGGTCGGCCTTAAAGGTAAAATAATTAAATAAGTCATAAGGTCATCCACGACTCGGATAAAAAACGCTGAGCCAGTCATTTATACAAGCTCTAGAAAAAAATTACGCGGCGGCGACCAAGCTACAAATTGACCCCAACGTCACCCGCAACATGCGCGGCTACTACGCTTTTAACTGGCGGCGCTATGATCACTCAATTCATCCGATGACGCCGGCAATTATTCTAAAAACTGGTTTTTTGACCAGCCTGGCCGACCAAAAAATCTTGATTAATAATCCTGAATTGTCCGGCCAAGGCGTCGCGGGCGCCATTTTTGAATTTCTGGGACTACAGATTTAGAACGCTTGGTTTTTTAGATAAGACTGCTATAATGAAAGTAAAGTATGAATCATTGGTCAAAAACAACTCTTTTATTATTTGCCGGGTTGGCCTTGGTTTTAACCGGCTGCTCCAATAAAGGCTACGGCCAAGCCACCAAGTTTTCTTATCCGGACATTAAAGACGATTTTTGCGGCGTCCAAATTAATTTTCAGTATTGTAAATGTGCTTTTCATAATGAATTCTGCGACGCCATTGGCCTGAAAAAGGGAGCGGCAAACGACTATGTCCAATCGGAATTTGATAAATGGCTTTCTTTACAACTGGCTAGCTTTGGCGACAACTGCGTCGCCCAGGGCGGCATTTTCAAAAAGGATAAGTGCCAGTATTGTGATGAAGGCTACCTGGCCAAAGACGGCAATTGCGTCAGCGCCGCGGATGAGTCTCAGGCGACTGAGGAAGAATTTGTCCCGGACGGACCGCTGACGGCTGACTGCAAAATTAAGCCAGATGAGTTTGACCAAGACTGGAAAAAATATTCCGACATTGACGAAGTGATTCCGTTTGAAGAACGCAGTTACGAAGCCAAACAAACTTTAACCACCTATGAAACCATGGTGGCCAAAATGGTTGAAGCGTTTAGCCTGGAACGCGACATTGAAATTGAAAACCAGATGCAGGCTGAACTTCAGGAATACAAAGCGGCTTTGGTCCAAAATATCAAAACCAACCTGCTTAAGGCTTTCTGGCGGCTGTCCTGGGTGACTTATACTACGGTCCAAAGCGGCCAAGGCCTGGGCGAATCATACTCCCAGCTTTTGACGACCGGCGCCGCGGCCGAGACGATCGGCGCCGGACTTAAAGTGGTCCAGGGAATAATTCCCGGTGATTCATCGCTGGCGATTGATACTAGTGAAGTCAGCGGCAAAGTCAAATCGGTTGGTGTTAATGTCGCCCTGGAAGCGGTGGACAGCTTAGGTGATCCGGTAAAAATTGCTACGGAGTTAATTAAAAGCGCGGCCAACGCTCCCTTACCGTCGGCTGATATCACTCAGGAAGAAATTGACATTTTAAAAACCCAGCATATTAATAACGGCGTGATTGATAAAATTATTGCCGAAAGTCAGGCCGATAATAATAAACGGCAAGCCAAGCTAGCCACTCTGGAACAAGAAATCAACCAGCTGCAAACAGAGGTTAATAGCTGGGAGAATCAGGAAAAAGAGCGGGTTAAAGTTTCACTGGAAACAAGCTGCCAACAGCTGAAAAACCGCTCGATTGACTAATATTAGCCGGCCCTGGACAAAAAGCCGAAAGTGTGCTAGACTGGTATTCGTAAGGTTAAATTAACATAGACTTAGATTATCGGGCTGCCTCGGAGCGAGGAGTCCTTTTCAGGTCAAAAGTTAACCAACATGGCCTTAATCTGACCGAATAGGTTGGGTAGGCCGAGTCCTGTCGTTGCAAAACGATAAGACACCAAGCATAGTTTACGTAGAAATAAAGTCGAATTTCTACTACTATCTAGGCAATTAATTCACTTCATTTCTTCGTTTTCTATGGAAGGTACAATCAAGAAATTGACTGATAAAAACTTCGGTTTCATCAGCCAAGAAGGTAAGGAAAAAGATTTGTTTTTTCACGCCAGCGAACTTGACGGAGTTGAGTTTTCTCAACTGCGCGAAGGGGACCGAGTCAGTTTTGACGTCGTTGAAACCCCCAAGGGTGCTGCTGCGGTTCAAGTAAAAAAGATCTAAATTATCTTCGTCAAAGTTAGATCAAAAAATCGCCTCTCAGGCGATTTTTTGCTTGCCCGCCGAAGCTTGTAGGGCGAAGGATGCTTGCCCGCTCGCCTCGCTAACGCTTCGGCGTAGCGAGCCATAGCTTTAAAAGCGCAGGCGGGGTAGAATAAATAAACCATCACGACCAACGTAATACCTAGTAAAAAACTGGGAATAAACTGGTTGGGATAAAATGTGGATAAGCCCCTAATCTTCATCAAAAATTCACGAAACAGTGCTAAATTTAATCTTTAAAACAGATTATAATTAATAGCATTTATGCGCATTTTGATTATTGAAGATGAAATAAAATTAGCGGCAGCGATTAAACTTGGACTAGAAAAAGTCGGCTATGCCGTTGACTACGTCGCTGACAGCCAAAGCGGCCTGCAAAGGCTAAAAATGAGCGCTGAGGATTACGATGTTTTAATTTTAGACTTAGTCATGCCCCACCTGGACGGTTTTGACGTTTGCCGCAGTTTACGTCAGCTGGGTATTTATCTACCGATTTTGGTTTTAACCGCCAGAAACTTTGAAGAAGACAAAGTGGCGGCACTAGACGCCGGGGCAGATGACTACGTAGTCAAGCCGTTCTCTTTCCAGGAATTGCTGGCCCGACTTCGAGCCCTGCTCCGCCGGCCCCACCAGGTCATTGGCGATAAACTAACAATCCGGAATATAGAATTGAACCCCCAGACCCGGATAGTGAGTCACGACGGCGGCAAAGTTTATCTGACCAATAAAGAATTTATGCTGTTGGAATATTTAATGCGCCACCCGAATCAGGTCATGACCCGGGAACAGATCATTGAACACTTGTGGGGAGACGATTTTGACTCGTTCAGCAATATTGTTGACGTCCATGTTAAAAATTTACGAAAAAAATTAAAAGACAAAAATGGCAGCCTCATACAAACAGTTCAAAGCGTGGGTTACCGGATTACGCCATAACAGCGTCCGACGAATCGGCTTTCAGCTGGTAACTTTGAAACTGGTCACCTTGTTATTGATGGGGTTAACTTTTTTCACCATCTTTCGCTATGAAAGAGATAAAATTTTTGCCAACATTTTAAATACCAGCGCTTTATCCACCGACGCTCAAAAAATTATCAGCCAAGAATTAGGCAGCCAAATAGACACCTTGGAAATCAGAATCTATATAGCGGTGATGATTTTTGTAATGATTTCTGCTTCTTTTTTTATCGGCTTAATTCTCCACAATATTAACCAAATCCTAAAGCGTCAGCGCCGCTTTATCGCTAACGCCTCCCACGAGCTACAAACCCCGCTGTCTATTATTAAAACCTCAACCGAAGTCGCTTTGCTTGATAAAGAATCACTCACCAAAGAAGGGGCAATTAAAATCCTGGAAAATTCCGTCCATGAAACTGATCGTTTATCATTGATTATCAAAAACATGCTTTATTTGAGTACCGTTGAACGTAATTTAAAAAAATTACCCATGGCACCAATCAACATTGAGGAGGTTGTCCAAGATATCATTGAGCGCTGCCAGCTTCTCTCGCGGCAAAAAAACATCAACATCATCTACGACAACCAAACTAATAACCAAGTAGAAATCAACGCTAATAAAGTGGCAATTGAACAAGTCCTGATGAATTTACTTAAAAATGCGATTTTTCATTCACCAGTCGGCAAATCAATTACACTCACGCTCACGATAGCTAAAAGAAACGTACATATCGCCGTTAGAGATCACGGCCCAGGCATAGACTGGTGGGAACAAAAAAAAATCTTTGAACCGTTTTACAAAGGAGCGGCCGCAGCCGAAAGCGGCGCCATTAAATCCGGACTGGGGCTAACTATTGTCCAAGAAATCATGCTGCAACATGGCGGCCGAGTGATGGTCAAAAGCCGACCGGGCCACGGCGCCACTTTTTCAATCTTATTGCCAATTTAAGCGGCAATAATTCTAAAACTAAAATTCATAGAATATTCATAGTAATATTGTAGGATTAAATAGACTAAAGTACCGGGCCGTACTCACCAGCACAAAACTCAGTGCCACTAATAATTAACCTACACTCCTATGACTATTGGCCAATATTCTTATGAATTAATGAAAAAAATTGATCGGGCCGACAGGAATCTTGATTCTTTTCTGCTTGATTACTTGGGCAGTGACGAACTGGGCCAAACCTGGAACCGTTACCGACCAAGCGGCTACCTAAAATATTACAGGCAGTCTCCTGCCGCCAAACTGGAAAGCGATCACCTGGAAAGTATGAAAAAAAAGATGATGCGTCAATTGATTATAGATCTGCAATCTGGCCAACCAAGTGAAAATTAGTTGACGAAGTAATCTAAGGGAGGGATTAAATAATCCATAAAAATATATGGGTAAAGAAATCCAAATTGTGCCGCTCATTATAGTTTTTGCCGTTGGCGTGCTCGCCGGCATTGGCATCTATGCCATTGCCAACGAAGTAACTGACTTTGGGTCATACGGCAGCATTATCAGTCCCAGAAAAGACACTGGCGAAGAGTTGGGTCAAAAAGTAAGAACCGCCGGTAGCGTAGCTAACCCGTCAAACTACCAACAGGCAATGGAACAGTTTGAAGGCTACCGAATCCAGTTTGCTCCAAACTGTTTACCCAATCCGACATCGATGACTGTCAAGAATGGCACAAAAATTCTACTAGATAACCGCTCGGCTGACGGTCACGAGATTACTATTGACGGCGTACCGCATCGGCTCTGGGGCTACGAATTTGAGACAGTCACAATGTCTAGCGACAAACTGCCCCATACGGCCATTATTGATTGCCGGTCAGGCGACGATATCGCCTATAACGCCGTCCAAATTCTGATCCAGCCCTAGGATTAATTAGAATGATACAAAACCCCGCCCTTTCTGCCGGCTTTGCTGTCGGCAAGAAAGGGCGGGGTTGTTAATGGCAAAAAGCCTACTTAATCTGATAATTGACACCAATATCAATAATGATTTCCTGCAGCCCGCTGGGAATAACGCCGTTGCCGCCACCGCCACCCATACCGCCTTTACCATCAAGGTAATAAGGCGTCTGAAAACCGGGCACCTGGATCATATTTTCCCACCAGCCAACAATCTTTTTTAACCTGACGCCGGCGGTATTGGCCAGTTCCACCGCTTTGAGCTTAGCATCGGCAATGGCCTTAACCCGGGCCTCTTGCTTTAAGGCTTCCAGATTAGAAACTTCAAAAGTAATGCCGTCAACTTTGTTGGCACCAGCTTCCGTCGCCGCTTTAATTATTTCGGTCACTAAACTCTTTTGGTTATTAATGTCTCGGACTTTAATCGCCAGCTGCTGAACGGCATCGTAACCGTTAGCCTGAGAAACGTTATCAATAAAATCATAATGGGTGTAAACCGAAAAGCCTTGGGTGTTAATGTCGGCTTCAGCCGCCCCAGCCGCTTTAACGGCAGTAATAATTTTTTCGGTCCGTTGATTCAAATTGCGTAAGGCAACTTCCGCACTGGCGGCTTTGTCAATTTGGACGCCCAAAGAGACAATGGCAATGTCAGGCTGATAGCTGACTTTGCCCTGACCGGTGACTGATACTTGCCATTGGGGCGGGCTGACCAACCGGTCGCGCAAGATGGCGACCGTGACAATACCTGCGACTAAGATCAGGCCGACTAAACTTAGGATAACCTTGGGACTGCGCCAAGAATTAACCGGATTATTATTTTCCATATTTTCCCTCTCTACCGCTGGCGCTAAAAAATCAGGCCAGCTAAATTGTTAAAATCTTCAACTTGATTATAGCGCTCAAAACCAAAAAAAACAAGATTAACCATCGCTTAATGGGCATTTTTTTGCTATACTGCAAATAGAAACTTAATAAAAAAAATAATGATTGAACATTCTTTAAAAACTGGGATTAGCTTTGGCTTGACTTCGGCGATAATCACCACCCTGGGCTTAATGGTTGGATTAAATTCCAGCACCAACTCAAGGCTGGTGGTTTTAGGCGGCATCCTGACTATTGCCATTGCCGATGCGTTTTCTGACGCCCTGGGCATCCATATTTCCGAAGAGTCAGAAAACGTTCACACGCCAAAAGAAATTTGGCTTTCAACTGTTTTTACTTTTCTGGCAAAATTTTTGTTTGCCCTGACTTTTGTTCTCCCCGTCCTGGTTTTTGAGATCGCCACGGCCGTCATCGTTAGTATTGCCTGGGGCTTATTGACTTTAAGTATTCTGAGTTACAAAATCGCTAAAAGTCAAAAAGAAAAACCAATCAATGTTATTTCCGAGCACCTGCTCATCGCGGTGATTGTGATTATTTTAACTAATTACGTCGGTATGGCGATCAATCAATACTTTAATAATCAATTAAACTAATCTTGGTACAGTAATAAAGTATGATTAATCTTGGGTTAGTAAGCAGCGCCCTCTACATTGCCTCACAACTGATTGCTAATGTCCTCTCGACTAAAATCGTCCTAATTCCTTTTTTTAATTTGGCGGTCGACGGCGGCACGGTAATCTACCCACTAACTTTTACCTTGCGCGATTTCGTCCATAAAACCTGGGGTAAAAATAACGCCCGCCAGCTAGTGATTATCGCCGCGGCGCTGAATTTATTGATGGTAGCGCTGTTTTGGCTGATTGGCAAAATGACACCTGACCCAGCCTGGCCGTTCCAGCAAGCCTACGAACAAATTCTACTGCCAGTCGGCCGGATTGTCTTAGCCAGTATTTTTGCCCAGATTGTTTCCGAATTGATTGACACGGAGATATTCAGCGCTGTCTATAAAAAACTTAATGATTTAATGGCAACATTTTTAAGCAATCTGGCTGGTTTAATTATTGACAGCCTGATTTTTGGCACCATTGCCTTCCTGGGCGTTTTGCCGCTTAAAACAGTGATGGAAATTATTTTCATTAATATCGTCATTAAATTTATTTTAAGTACCTTAAGCGTACCAACCATCAAACTCGTACCCCGCAGGGTGGATTTTGATCAAATTTAACCATGGCCAGACTGAATCAACTAAAAACCGACTTAAAAAAACTGGCTAGCCCGAGACGGGCAAAAATCAGCCAGCGGTTTTTTAAAACCGGATCAGGCCAATACGGCGCCGGCGATATTTTTTGGGGATTAACTAACCCGCAACAGCGCCAAGTGGCCAAAACCTACTCAACGTTATCACTGCCGGAGATTCAAGCGCTGCTAAAAAGTAAAATTCATGAACAGCGGCAAACGGCTTTAATGATCCTGACCAATCAGTACCCAAAAGCAGACCAGAAGAGCAGAGAAAAAATTTTCCGATTTTATTTAGGCCAAACTAAAAATATCAATAATTGGGATCTGGTCGATTTGTCAGCCCCACGAATTGTCGGGCAGCATTTACTCAATAAACCGAGGGCGATATTATATCGCCTGGCCCGGTCAAAAAATTTATGGCCAAGACGAATAGCCATTGTGGCGACTTACAGTTTTATCAAAAAAGGGGAGTTGACTGATACTTTTAAAATCGCTAAGCTACTGCTAAACGACAAGTACGACCTGATTCATAAGGCGACGGGCTGGATGCTGCGCGAAGCCGGCAAAATTGACCAAAAAGCCGAAGAGAAATTTCTGCGGCAATACCACCGGCAAATGCCTCGAACGATGCTGCGTTACGCGATTGAAAAATTTGCCGAGGCTAAAAGGCAAAAGTATTTAAAAGGCATATGATAATTCTCGGTATTGAAACTAGCTGTGATGAGACTGCCGCCTCCGTTCTTAAAATAGAGCGAGGTAGGTTTTTTATATTATCCAGCATTGTTTCGTCCCAAATTGACATCCACCGGCCCTATGGCGGCGTGGTGCCGGAACTGGCCGCCCGAAACCACATCATCAATATCCTGCCGGTCATTAACCAGGCTTTGACCAAAGCGAAAGTAAAACCAGCCGGCATTGACCGCATTGCCACGACGACCGGCCCCGGCTTAATCACCGCCCTGCTAATTGGCGTAGAAACCGCCCGGGTCTTGGCCCAGCAATGGCAAAAACCGATTATTGCCACTAACCACCTAAAAGGCCATCTTTATTCCAGCTGGCTGGAAAATAAACCAATTCGCTACCCAGCCCTTTGCCTGATTGTTTCCGGCGGCCACACGGAATTGATATTGATGAAGAGCAGCCAGTCGCTGAAAAAAATCGGCGCGACGCTGGACGACGCCGCCGGTGAAAGTTTTGACAAAGTCGCCCAGATGCTCGGCTTGGGCTATCCGGGTGGGCCGGCGATTTCTAAACTGGCGAAAACCGGTAATGCTGCCGCCTTTAAATTTCCCCGGCCGATGGTTAATGAACCGAATTTTAACTTCAGTTTTGCCGGGCTAAAAACTGCCGTGCTTTATACTAAAAACAAACTGCCAAAAATTGACCAACAGACTAAAGCTGATTTAGCCGCCAGTTTTCAGCAAGCCGCGACTGACGTCTTAGTCCAAAAAACCATTAAAGCGGCGCAGCATTACAAAGCTAAAACCGTCATGCTGACCGGCGGGGTGGCGGCTAACCGTCAGCTGCGCGTGGAGCTCGGCCAAGCCGTTGGAAAAATTAAAGCGAGTTTTATTGTTCCGCCGATCAAACTCTGTACCGACAATGCCGCGATTATTGCCGCGGCCGGCTACTTTGCCAAACCCAGCCCCTGGCAAAAATTAACCGCTGATCCGAACCTGGAAATAAGATAGTAATCGTCATCCTGAATTTATTTCAGGATCTAGCTTAATAATCACAGATTCTGAATCAAGTTCAGAATGACAACAATATGCTTTATTCAACCCAGTCAGCCAAGCAAACCATGGCTTTAGGTAAAAAACTGTCCAGCCAGCTTAAAGGCGGGGAAGTTTTTGGTTTAAGTGGCGAGCTGGGCGCGGGCAAAACTACCTTGGTTAAAGGCATTGCTCTGGGTTTAGGCGTTAAAAAACCGATTACCAGCCCGACTTTTGTTTTAATGAAAGTTTATCGGGCGACTAACCGGCCAATCAAAAAATTGGTGCACATTGACTGTTACCGGCTCAAGGGTAGCGAGGAGCTGGCGGCCATTGGCGCGCCGGAATATTTCGGCCAAAACGATACCGTGGTTTTAATTGAATGGCCGGCAAAAGTTAAAAAGATTTTGCCTAAAAAAATCCTTAATGTTAAACTAAAATTGGGTAAAAAAAATAACCAGAGAAATATAAATTTTAATAACAGATAATTATGAGTAAACACAAAGAAAACCCGGAATTACCTATCGGCGAAACACCAAGGATACCAAAAGCCACCAACGAACCAACCGAACCGGTGTACAAAGAAGTCCACGCCCAGGGCAAAGTAGAGAAAGTAGGACAAGTCGAAGAAGAAAAAATATCAGACACCAGAGATTTTATCTTGGCTAAATATATAATACTAAAAGATAACTGTCTTATTCTGCCGTCACCAGAAACCGGGAGGCGAATCAGAGCTTTTACCATACTGGAAAGCCGGCACGACCCGGCTAAAAAGTACTACGCCGAGGGACACACTAGCCATGCGATTTTACTTGAAGCGATATTGGGCAACTTCAAACCCGACCCAAAAATCCACAGTCGTTTTGAGTTGGAAGAAGAAGAGGATGAAAAAGAGTTTAATAAAAATTGGATAACCAGAAAAGGTTTTCTTGACCCCAGTCAAAACGGTTTTCAGTCATTCCCCGAAGCCAGATCCAGTTTAATCAACCAGCTAAAGGAACACCATAACATTAACGGCCTGACCGAAGAAGAGGTCGAAAGGCTAACTGATGAACATATGCCTAATTGGTTTTTATCCGGCGACTCTAGCAGCGAAAGTCCAAAAGAATAATCCGGACTTTTCCTTGATAAATAAAGGGTATTGACCGCAGAGCTTGCTCCGCCAACTTCTTACGCAGCAAGCTGCTGGGTATTACACCCTTTTTAATGAATTTACAATTTAGCCGTAATGTCTTTAGCCACCCTAAAGACTTCATCAACTGTCGTAATGCCGTCAACGGCTTTAAGTAAACCGTCTTGAATCATCGTAATCATGCCGTTTTCCACGGCAATGGCCCGCATGTCGTATTCGGAAACGTGAGCCGACAAAATTAAATTCTCCACTTTTCTGTCCATGGTCATCACTTCATAAATGCCGATTCGGCCTTTATACCCCAGGCCCTGGCATTCTTCGCAGCCGCCGCCTTGGTAAAACTTTAGTTTCTTTAAATCCGGCGCCGGAATTTTAAAACCCGACTGCTCGGGAATTTCGGACAAAATCGTCATCACCCGCGAAAGCGTCCGGTTGTCCAGTTCCGTCTCCTGCTTACAATGACTGCAAATACGCCGAATTAAGCGCTGGCCCATCATGGCGTTAATCGCCGGGGCGAGTAAAAACGGCTTAACCCGCATCGAAAGCAGGCGGGGAATGGTACCGGCCGCGTCGTTGGTGTGTAAAGTGCTGATGACTAGATGACCGGTTAAAGAGGCATTGATGGCGATTTCCGCCGTTTCTAAATCGCGGATTTCACCGACCATAACGATATCGGGGTCCTGACGCAAGATATTGCGCAAGCCTGAGGCGAAAGTGTAGCCTTTGGTTCGATCAACCTGGCTTTGATTAATACCACCCAATTTATACTCAATCGGGTCTTCAATGGTAATAATTTTAGTTTCCGAATTGTTCAACTTATTTAAAACCGCGTAAAGCGTGGTAGTTTTGCCTGAACCGGTCGGGCCGGTGGTGACAATCATGCCATTGGGTTTCTGAATTTCCATTTTTAAAGCTTCAAAAGCTTTGCCGCGCAGGCCCAACTCTTCAAAAGCTAAACCAATAGCCGAAGACATTAAAAGCCGCATGACCACACTTTCGCCGTAGGCGGTCGGCAAAGTGGAGACTCTGACGTCAATTTTTTCGTTGGTCATAAAAATCGTGAAGCGGCCGTCTTGGGGCCGGTCCTCGATGTTGATTTTTAGTTTAGAAACCAGCTTAATCCGGGTGATAATTTGCGGCCAGACCTTAGTTTCTAAAATGGCGACTTCGTGCAACAAACCGTCAATCCGAAACCGGACCTTAACTTCTTTTTCTTCGGCCTCAACGTGTATGTCCGAGGAACGAGCCTTGATCGCCGCGGAAATAATCAGCGTCAGCATGTCGGTCACCGAGACTTCGCTAAGCTTATCGTTTAAATCACGAAAGGTTTTAATTTCCTTTTCAAATTTTCTAATTTCTTCTTCAGTGATTTCCACGCCACTGACAAATTTCCTGATTTTTGGCACGGCATCGTAAAGTTTCAAGGCAAAATCAAAACTGTGCTGAGAAATAAGGTAAATAGTGACCTGGGCATGAAGTTTCTTTTCCAATACAGCGGCCAAACTTAAGAGCTCCGGATTTTTTGGATCCAGGCCGCCAATTCGCAAACTGTCCGCGCCCAGAAAAAAACAAACCGCTTTGAGTTTCTCCGCCTCGGCCTGGGTAATAACGACTAAAGATTCCGGGCTGATGGGAAACCCGGCTAAGTTGATATATTGAACGCCCATTAGCTGAGCCCGACTGGCCGCTTCCCGCTCTTTTTCTTTCAGACCGATTTCGCGCATTTTGTCGCTAAACTGTTCCGCCTTTTCATTGGTGGCAATTTTGAGCGATTGGCTGCCGGTCAAATCTTCAATTGAGGAATTTTTTTCCGTCATACTGTCATTATACTAGTTTACGGTAAAAATAAAAACCCCCAGGGGCGGGGACACAAATGAAAACTGAAACGGTATTTAACCGAATATTTTCTTGAAACCGTCGACTAATCGACTGTTAAACGCCAGCTGTTTATTATTCAAAATCTGAAAAACTATCACCCAGCTGATCCAATGAAAAACCGCCAAAAGCATTTGCAAAAACGCAAAAATAACAAAACTGAAAAAAATATAACCGCCAATGGCGCCTGGCCGCTGAAACAAAACATAAGCCATGACCTCACGGAAGAGTACCAAAAAAGCGGAGTTAACCAGCCAGTAGATCACAAACAGGGTAACGGCCACTTCCAAACTTAATAACCAATTTTTAGAAAACAAGTTTAAGGCGCCTTTAACCGCCTGACCGGCCTGTTGTTTTTTAGTGACAATAAATAAAATCGCGTATTTGGTAATAAAAGATAAGAACAGAATCAGCCAGACAAAAAGCATAAAACCAAACACAAACAGCGGCGTCAGGCCGGAAAAATTCAGAACGGTTAGTGCGGCCAAGACCGCCAAAAGGCCCCAACTGATGACTTTAAGCAAAGTGTTAATGAAAAAAATCGGCCAAAAATTAGCCATACCAACCTTGAAAGACTCGGACCAACTAACCGACTGATTTTTTAAAACCAACAAAGCACCGTTGACTAGAGCCACCTGGCTGACAATCAATAGCCAAACGACTAAAACCATGGCGGCTAAAACTAAAGTCAGTAAAAATAAAAATATTAAAAATGAGAACGGCTGGGACAGCATTAAATTAAAAAGACCGGATAAGGTGGCGGCGTTAAAAAAACCGCCCTCAAAAAAGCCGGCAAAAAAGCTAACAATCACGCCTTGATTTTCGCCCAAGGAACTGCTCTGCAAAAGTAATTCAATTTCACCACCGGCGCCGAATAAAGCGGTAAAAAAACCAAAAAACCAAAGCGACCGATGGGTTAAAGCGATATTTAACGCCTTGAATAAAATTTGACGATAAGTCGGCATATCCCGTTAGAAGTCAGTTATTTCTAAAAAATATTAATCAATATGTGTAAATCCTGGAATATAAGCACCAAGTTCCAAATCCCAAATAAATTACAACGTAAAAAGTCAAAATTACAAACGCCCGGAATTAGTGTCTTGGGTTTTTAATATTGCGATTTGAGATTTATTTGGATCTTGAGATTTGGAATTTGTAATTTATCACCTCAAGCTTACCTTGAGGCTATCACCGCTGCCGGCTTGGGATTAACTTTTGGGCCGCTGGTAAAAATGGCCTCAAATTCATCTCGCTCAATTGTTTCTTTTTCCAAAAGGATCCTGACAATTTCTTCCATCTTGGGCCGCATCTTTTTGATAACCTCACGGGCCGTCTTGACGGCATCACCGATCAATAGACTGATTTCTTTGTCAATCGCTTCAGCCACTTTTTCGCTGTAATCGCGCTGCTCGGTTATCTCCCGGCCTAAAAATATCAATTCTTCGCGATCGCCGAAAGTCCGGGCACCCAAAGCCTCGCTCATGCCGTATTCGGTAATCAGCCGCTTGGCAAGCTTAGTCGCGACCTTCAAATCGTTGGAAGCGCCGGTCGTGATATCGCCAAAAATTTCTTTTTCAGCCGTGTAGCCGGCTAATAACACCGCCAGTTCGTCAATAAACTCAGAACGGCTATGAAAATTTTTGTCGTGCTCCGGCATTTTTAAGGTGTAGCCCGCCGCCCGGCCCCGAGAAATAATTGAGACTTTCTGAACCGGATCGGCGCCGGCCAACTCGTGAGCCAAGAGGGCGTGACCGGCTTCATGATAAGCGGTAATCTTTTTTTCTTTATCCTGGACCACTCGGCCTTTTCTTTCCGGCCCGAGCATCACTTTTTCAATACTTTCCAAAATATCAATCAGTTCAATTTTGGTTTTATCGCGCCGGGCGGCCAGTAAAGCCGCTTCGTTTAATAAATTGTTCAGATCAGCGCCGGTAAAACCCGGGGTGCGCTCGGCCACCCGGCGCAGATTAACGTCTTTAGCTAAGGGCTTTTTGCGGGCATGAACCTGCAAAATTTCTTCCCGGTCGTTAATGTCGGGAAAATCCAAAATCACCCGCCGGTCAAATCGGCCGGGCCGCAGTAGGGCCGGGTCTAAAATATCCGGCCGGTTGGTCGCCGCCATCACGATAATATTGGTCTCAACGTCAAAACCGTCCATTTCCACTAAAATCTGGTTTAAGGTTTGTTCCCGCTCATCGTTAGAACCGCCCAGGCCGGCGCCGCGCTGGCGGCCAACGGCGTCAAGCTCATCAACAAAAACAATGCAGGGGCTGTTCTTTTTGGCTTTCTTGAATAAATCGCGGACCCGGGAAGCGCCAACACCGACAAACATCTCGACGAATTCCGAACCGGAAATGCTAAAGAATGGCACGTTGGCTTCTCCGGCCACGGCTCGAGCCAATAAAGTTTTACCAGTGCCCGGCGGGCCGACCAATAAGACGCCGCGGGGAATCCGGGCGCCCAAATTCGTGAACTTCCGAGAATTTTTTAAAAAATCAATGATTTCTTTCAGCTCTTCCTTGGCTTCTCTGACGCCAGCCACGTCTTTAAAAGTAACGCGATTGCGTCGGTCTTGGGGCGAGGATTCGCGCGCCCGGCTCTGACCAAACATCAGGGCCTTGCTGTTGGCGCCCTGGACTTGGCGCATCATAAAGTAGATAAAAGCGGCGATGATTAAAAATGGCAGCAGAAAAGGCAATAAGGCCGCCAGCCAAAAATTAAGGCTACGGTCTTCTTCAACGCTGATTTTTACCTCTTTGAGCTTTTCCGGATCAACATTAAAATTCTTCAGCAAAGTGCTCAAAGGCTCATTAACTTCTTTGGCCGCCTCGACTTCAGTCCCGTCTTTTAAACCGATGATTAATTGATTATCAATAATTTTAATCGAATCCACCTGACCAAGGTTGATTTTTTCCACCACGGCCAAAATGCCGATCTGTTCTTTCTCTTTTTCCGGAGCAATATAAAAGCTAAACAAAGAAGAGATAAAAACAAAAATCAGAAAAATAATCAAAAAATTTTTGGCAAAGTTTTTCATAGCTCTTAAATATATTATACCGGGTTTAGAAAAAACCAACAAGACGTTATTGGACGGCGCCGTGGTTTTTCCTTAAATCAATTTAGCTTTGAGGATTGATTGGCTCGGCCGGGGTCGGGACTGGAGTGCCGGTTGGTTCCGGTGCGTTTTCAGCCACCGGTTTTTTGGCCGGTTTAGGTAAAGCCGCTTTCTGGCTCAGACCCAAACGATGCTGCATGGGTTCAACTGAAATAATTTTGAATTCCAGAACATCCCCGATTTTGATCTGGTCTTTTAAGTCTCTATTCGGTTCAAGATTAAGCTCGGAGATGTGGGCTAAACCGTGAATTTCCGGATCCAATTCGACGAACAGGCCGAAGAGGTTAATCTTTAAAATCTTGCCCGAAACCACCTGGCCAACTTGGTAACGTTTGCTGATTTCTGACCAAGGGTCTTTTTTAAGTTTTTTAGTTGAAAGAAATATTTTAGAACCGTCAATGTTAATTATTTCCGCTTTGACTAAGTCGCCGACCTTAAATAAATTGCCGGGGTCATCAATCCGCTGCCAGGCCAGTTCGGAAATGTGAATCAAGCCTTCAAGGTTCTGGCCAAATTCAACAAAAACGCCAAAATCAGTCACGGCCGTAATTTTGCCTTCAACTACGGTACCGACCTTAAAGCTGGCAATAACTTCTTTTTGTTTTTCTTCCCAGACTAATTTTTCAGAAACAATTAATTTATCTTCCGCTTCGGCCGTATCCATGACTTTAACTTCAAATTTCTTGCCGATGTAGCTGCGCAGTCTTTCTAAAATTCGGTTTTTATCGCCGCCCGGGACGCGCGGATAGTGTTCCGGCGAAAGCTGGGAAACCGGCAAAAAGCCCGGAATTTTTCCGACCTTGACCATTAAACCACCTTTATTGGCATCGGTAATTTCCACGTTGACGATTTCACCGCTGCCCCTGAGATTAGCCAAACCATCCCAAGCTCTTTGGTGACTGGCAAAACGCAATGAAAGTTCCATCTCGCCGTTCTCGTTTTCTAAGTCAATCACTGTCGCTTCAATCACGTCTCCCGCCTTCAGACTGCCGGATTCACTTGATTCATCGTAAAATTCCCGGCCCCGGACGACCCCGGTCGTTAATCCGTCAATATCAATCCGGACTTCAGACTTGGAGATATCAATGACCGTGCCTTTAACCAATTCGCCAACTTTTGGAATTTTAATAAAATCCCCCTCAGCCAATAATTTGGATAACTGAGAGGTTGGTTTCTCTTCTACTTTAATTCTATTGAGTTTACTGGTTGTCATAGTTAATTATTAGTTCTGTTTTAGACAGACACTGAGGTCTAAAACAAATTGCGAGCGAAAAAATTCTGACCTTCAGTAGCTGGGGAACCAATCAGAATTTTGGCTGCTCGTTAGCCCACCCGAAAACCCGGATAAGCGCTTAATCGGCCAAGTTTGGCCAAAAATAAGCATTAATTAAACGTATAACCTATGATACTATAATTTTAAATTATTGGCAAGAGGGGTAAAAATTGGCTCAACCGCCTAAACGGAATGGCTAAAAGTCTCAAAAAAATGTAAAATTATAAGAGACTAGCTTAACCAAAAATATGAGTCCCGTTAGAGAAAAGGTTATGCGGTATATTTACGTCTTACAAAGTAAAAAGGTCGTGGACTACTTGGTGTCATTTATTATAGAGTGTGTTTAAATAAAGATAATGCTTTTGGGCGAGAAAAATACTTGGAGCCAGGGATGGGTAAAAAATTTTTAAAAAATCGCTTAAAACATTTTCTTTCTCTAACGGAATGAGTGAGCAATCAAATTATTTATCACCGAAAAACTTTGCTAAAATGGCTTCGGGCGGAAAGAACTTCATGCCCAGCGCTGTTAAAAAAGAGCTGGAAAAAGCCGGCTTAAAACACGTTTTCGCCGGAACCAAAATAAAAAAAGATGATGCCTTAAAAGCCGTCCGCCATCTCAAAAACGCTGGCCTCCTGAAAACTGCCAAGCGGACGGACCAAATCTACGGCGCGGCGGCCCAGGCACAATATCAAGAAGATTTAGCCAGAGAAGAGGCCATCAGACAAGAACATGTCCAAACCAACATCAGAATCGATCTAGGCGAAGAACTCACTGCCGAAGACCGCGGTAAAAATTTGACTAATTATGATCCCAAAAGCACTTTGGGTCGCTACCAACTCTCTAGCCAGACAAGACAAAGCCTTAACCAAGAAAGACAAAAACCAGGTTCTAAACCGACCAAAAAAGACAGCGGCCTTAAGCCGAATAACCGAAAACCCGCCCGGCCAGCCAACTTAGATTTAGCCGATTTACCGGACATGGGGATTGATTTTGGCAATTAAAAAATTAACCGCTATATTTGGCTAAGTTTAGACAAATTTATCCAATTAATTTACTTGCAAAAGATAATAAAATCTGCTAAAATAAAAATGTCCAAACGGTCGTTTTTTTAATTAAGGCAATATGCGAATAGCATTTTCCCTCTCCCCTTGGCGGGAGAAAGTTAAATTCGTATCATTCGCACCATAATTATGATTATCAATTTCTTTGGCCAAGCCTGCTTCCGTCTCCAGGGCGATAAAAGCACTTTAGTGACTGATCCGCTCGATGAGAGTTGCGGCCTAAAAATACCGCGGCTTAGCGCTGACATTGTCACCATTAGTAACAACCAAAAGGAACACAACGTTAAGGGCCTGGTTGATCAGCCGCCTTTTACCATTGATCAGCCGGGTGAATATGAGATTAAAAATACTTTTGTCTATGGCATTGCCGGAAATCAAAAAGTTATCTACCGGATTGAAATGGACGGTATAACTCTGGTTCACTTGGGCGAAATTAATGCGCCCCTGTCTAACGGCGAAATGGAAAAACTGGAAGGCGTGGATATTTTAATGATCCCGGTTGGCGGCGAAAAAACGCTGAACGCCAAACAAGCGACGGAATTAATCAGCCAGCTGGAGCCAAGGATTGTCATCCCGATGTATTATCAGCTCCCAGGCTTAAAGATTAAACTGGACGGCCTGGATAAATTCTGCAAAGAAATAGGCGCTTCCGCCTCAGAAAAAACCAACAAATTTAAAATCACAAAAAAAGACTTGCCGCAAGAAGATATTAAGGTGGTGATTTTAGAACCCTAAGGCCATGGCAAAACCTAACAGCGAAAAACAGAAGTTATTGATAGACAAACTGCCAATTCAAACCAGAAAAAAAATTTTGATTTTTGCCCTAGCGATTTTGATGGTGATTATCCTAGGCTTATGGCTGGTATTTTTACAAAGTTCTTTGGCTCCTTCGGCTCAAAGTGAAAAGCAAGCTGAGGATTTAAAAAAAATTCAAGAAGACTTAACCAACTTTTTTGAAGGCACTAAGGAGCAATTTGAAATTTTAGATAAAAATTTGAAAGACTGGTCAGGGGAGTCGGCCGATGGATTGAACCTGACTCCGGAAGCAATCGCCAAAATCAAAACTGAACTACTGGCGGGCGAAATAAAAAGTTGGCAGAAATATTCCAGCCCCGATTACCAATACCAAATCCAGTACCCCAACCAGTGGTCAATTGACGCCACTAAACCGGAAATGGTCAGCCTGAGCCAACCCGCATCGGCCACGGCCACCGAAGCCCTCACTGTCCAGGTGATTAAAAATCAGGACTTAGATTTTATTAAAAATTTTGTAACTGAATTTCCGGCCGGCTGCGCCAAACCACAACCGACAATCATTAATGGCAACCAAACGATGGAATTAAGATGTTTAAAAAGAGTGGGGGAAATTAACCGCGAAACGGAAAACTATTTTATTGAAAAAAATAATAACTTATACGTCTTGTCGTTTATCAAAAACGAAAAAGATTTCAACGACACATCAATAAAAATCATTACGACGATTGAATTCAACTAGAACGACCGCATTAAAGAAACCATAATCATTTAACGATCATGCTAAAAAAGAAAAAATCCCAACCCCGGCTGGAAAAAAATTCCGCCAAAAAAGAAAAAAAGGCGACGGTAGACCCGATCGCCCAATCTAAAGAAACGCCGGCGGAAATTAAGCCAATGAATAACACGGTCATAGAAGGCAAAGAGGGGGTGGGAAAAATCAGTCACCGGCCGATTATTGAAGAGATGCAGGAATCCTACCTGGACTATGCCATGTCGGTCATTATTGCCCGGGCTTTGCCTGATGTCCGTGACGGTTTAAAACCGGTCCATCGCCGGATTATGTACGCGATGTGGAGTATCGGCCTAAGGGCCGGCGGCAAATACCGGAAATCAGCGACAGTAGTCGGTGAAGTTTTAGGTAAATACCATCCTCACGGCGACGTTGCCGTCTACGACTCCATGGTCAGAATGGCCCAGGATTTCTCGCTGCGCTACCCGCTGATCAACGGCCAAGGCAACTTCGGCTCGATGGACGGCGATGGCGCCGCGGCCATGCGTTACACCGAAGCCAAGCTGTCCGGCATTGCCGAAGAACTGATGTTTGACATTGAAAAAGAGACGGTCAATTTTATTCCCAACTACGACGGCTCGCATCGCGAACCGACTGTTATGCCCTCCAAACTGCCGAATTTAATTCTAAACGGCACAATGGGCATTGCGGTCGGTATGGCCACTAATATTCCGCCGCATAACCTTAACGAAGTCATTGACGGCATTGTCCATTTGATTGAAAATCCCGAAGCAACTGTTGATGACCTGACCCAATTCATCAAAGGACCGGATTTCCCCACCGGCGGGATAATTTATGACAATAACGAAATCAAGCAGTCTTACGCCACTGGCAAGGGCGGCATTGTCATTCGAGCCAAAACCGAAATTGTTGAGGCTAAAAATGATTCTTTCAATATTATCATCGCCGAAATTCCTTATCAGGTGAACAAGGCGAGTATTTTAGAAAAAATCGCGGAATTGGTCCGAGATAAAAAACTGGAAGGCATCAAAGATTTGCGCGATGAATCCTCAAAAGAAGGGGTGAGGGTAGTGATTGAACTTAAAAAAGACGCTTACCCTAAAAAAGTTCTAAACAGCCTTTTTAAACTGACCGATCTTCAAACCACTTTTCACATTAATGCCCTGGCTTTGGTTGATGGCATTCAGCCCCGCGTCCTGACGCTAAAAATGCTTTTGGAAGAATACCTCAAGCACCGGCAGGAAGTGATTAGAAAAAGAACCGAGTACGATTTGGCCAAAGCCAAAGAGCGCGCTCATATTCTTGAAGGTTTAAAACTCGCCCTGGCAAAAATTGACCAGGTGATTCAAACGATAAAAAAATCAAAAGACAAAGAAGTCGCTAAAATTAATTTAATCAAGAAATTCCGTCTCTCCGAGCGGCAGGCCGTCGCCATTCTGGAAATGAAACTCCAGCAACTGGCTAATTTAGAAAGGCTGAAAATTGAGCAAGAACTCAAAGAAAAGCTGGCCTTGATTAAAGACCTGGAAAGCATTTTAAAATCAAAGCAAAAAATTCTTAGTATCATCAAAGATGAACTGGCCAAGCTGAAAGAAAAATACGGCGACCCCAGACGGACGCAAATCGTCAGCCACGGCGTTAAAGAATTTAGCACCGAAGATTTGATTCCCGATGAAGACACGATTATCACGATCACTAAAGACGGCTACATCAAGCGGCTGGCGCCCGAAACCTTCAAAACTCAGGGCCGGGGCGGTAAAGGCGTGGTCGGCCTGACCACTAAAGAAGAAGACGTGGTGGAACAATTCTTTTCCACTACCACTCATTCTGACGTTTTGTTTTTTACGACCAAAGGCCGGGTCTTCCAGCTGAAAGCTTATGATATTCCCAAGGGCTCTAGAACGGCCAAAGGCCAGGCCATCGTCAACTTTTTGCAGCTCGGACCGGAAGAAAAGATTTCTTCAGCCTTGCCGTTCAGTGAACTGGGAGACTACAAATTCCTAGTGATGGTGACCGGTCTGGGTAATATTAAAAAAGTTGATATTGCTGACTTCACTAATGTCAGACGATCAGGCTTAATCGCCATCCGTTTAAAGAAAAACGACGAACTAGAATGGCTTAAACCCTCCAGCGGTAAAGACAATATTATTTTAGTCACCGCTAACGGCCAGGCAATCAGGTTCAAAGAGGCTCAAATCCGACCCATGGGCCGGGCCGCGGCCGGTGTCCGTGGCATCCGACTGAAAAAAGACGATAAAATCGTCGGCATGGACGTAGTTGACCAAGCATTGTCTTCGGTCGGCCAGATCTTAGTTATTACCGAAAATGGTTACGGCAAACGCAGCAGCTTAAACAGCTACAAAGTCCAAGGCCGGGGCGGTTCCGGCATTAAGACGGCCAAAGTAACCAGTAAAACCGGACGGGTGGTCAGTATGACGGCGGTTAACGCCAAAGCTATAGAAGAAGATATGATTATTATCTCGGCCAAAGGCCAAGTGATCCGCCTGCCTTTAAAATCAGTCAACGTCTTGGGCCGGGCCACCCAGGGAGTGCGGCTGATGCGCTTTAAGGAAGCTAACGATAAAGTGGCCTCGGTGACTTTTATTTAAAAAGCTCCAAGTTGCCTTCAATACTAAAATAATATATACTACTAACAACTAATGACTAAAAACTAAATCCTACTAATTATGCCAGTTCCAGCTCACCGCAAATCAAGTTCCTTTTCTCGCATGGGTCGTGCCCATAAAAAAATCACCCAACCCAAGCTGACCAAATGCCCAAAATGCAAAAAACCGACCCTGCCGCACCAGACCTGTCTTTTCTGCGGTTATTACCAAGGCCGGCAGGTGATTAAAATCAAAGAAAAAAAAGCTAAAGCAAAAAAATAAGTTAGCTAAACGAGCCGACCGGCTCGATTGACTGGCTAACTTGCTATCTAACAACTATGTCCAACCGCCACCTGGCCCGTACGATTGCTTTGCAAACCCTCTACCAATGGGATTTTAATGATAAACAAACCGACCTGGAAGCCGTAATTAAAAACGACCTAGCGGAATTTGCGCCGCAATTTGACGATAAGGGTTTTATTGATAACCTGGTCAAAGGTGTGACAAAAAATCAGAAGGAGATTGACAGCCTGATCACTAAATTCGCCCCGGAGTGGCCGCTGGAACAAATCACCATGGTGGACCGAAATGTTTTACGCATCGGCATTTACGAACTCCAGTATGACGCGGACATCCCGGACAAAGTCGCCATTAATGAAGCCATTGAACTAGCTAAAACTTTCGGCGGGGAGTCCTCGGGCAAATTCGTCAACGGCGTCCTGGGCTCAATTTATAAACAAATGTTAAGCGAGCAGCCACCAGCTAATTAATCACAAACGCATACGAATCAACAAATGCTCCAGGCGATTATTTGTTTATTCGCATGCCGTTTGTCCAGACCGGTAACCCGGCTGGTACAAAACGATTCCTATGACCGAACTGTCAAACTTAGAAAAAAAAATTAAGGTTCATTTTAAAAACACAGACATCTTGAAGCAAGCCTTGGTCCACCGTTCGTACCTAAACGAAAATCCCGGCTTTAAGCTGGAACACAACGAGCGGCTGGAATTTTTGGGCGATGCGGTTTTAGAACTCATCGTCACTGATTACCTTTTCCATAATTACCCAAATCCAGAAGGGGATCTAACCAACTGGCGAGCCAGTTTAGTCAACAGTCAAATGCTGGCTAAAATCGCCCAAAAAATTGAACTGGGTAAATACCTCTACTTAAGTAAGGGTGAAAATAACGATACCAACGGCAAAGCTAGAAATTACATCCTAGCCAATGCTCTTGAGGCCTTAATCGGTTCAATCTACATTGACCAGGGGCTGGAAATGGCCCAAAATTTTATCGCCAAAAACATCCTGCCCGAACTGCCTAATATTTTATCGAACAAACTCTACTTAGATCCCAAAAGTAAATTTCAGGAAATTGCCCAGGAAAAATTAAAAATCACTCCCAACTATCGGGTTTTGGAAGAAAACGGCCCAGACCATGACAAAAAATTCCAAGTTGGAGTTTTCCTTAACGATGAGTTGATTGCCACTGCCACCGGCTCAAGTAAACAAGAAGGACAAACCAAAGCCGCCAAAGCCGCTCTAAAAAAGAAAAAATGGGATAAATAATTTTATGAGCATTGAAGAACTGTTTAAAATTGCCGTGGAAAAAAAAGCTTCCGACCTCCACCTGATCGTCGGCATGCCGCCTTACCTGAGAATTGACGGCCAGCTCGGACCGATCAAAAACCGGCCCAACATCAGCCAGAAAATCGCCGAGGAATTGATTTACCCGATTATCACCGAGGAACAGAAAAAAATCTTACTGAATAAAAAAGAACTAGATCTTTCCTACGAAATAAAAACCGGCCACCGTTTTCGCGTCAATTTGCACTGGGAAAAAAATAATTTAGGCTTAGTGGCCCGCGTCATTTCTTCTGAAATTCCAACTATGGAAGACGTCAAAATGCCCGAAGTGGTCTATCGCCTACTGGATATGTACCAGGGATTAATCCTGATGACCGGTCCGACCGGCTGCGGCAAATCTACCACCCTAGCGGCGATGATTAACCATATTAACACCAATAAATCCGCTCACATTGTCACGCTTGAAGACCCAATTGAATTTCTTTTCAAGCCCCAAAAAAGCATTGTGAAACAGCGGCAGCTGCATACTGACATGATCACTTTTCAAGACGCCCTGATCCACGTTTTGCGCCAGGACCCCAACGTCATTATGGTCGGCGAAATGCGCGACTTGGCGACTATTGCCGCAACAATCACTTTAGCCGAAACCGGCCACTTGGTGCTAGCCACTCTGCATACCCATAACGCCGCCCAGACCATCGACCGGATTATTGATATTTTCCCGTCGCACCAGCAGCAGCAGATTCGGCTGCAGGTCTCAATGACTTTAACCGGCATTATTTCTCAAAATTTGATTCCCCAGGAAGGCGGCGGCCGGGTGGCCACTCGGGAAATTTTACTCAATACACCGGCGGTGGCTAACTTAATTCGGGAAAATAAAATCGCCCAAATTAAAACCGTCATTCAAACCAGCGCCAAAGAGGGGATGATTACCATGGATCAAGATTTAATCAATATGTTCAGTCAAAAATTAATCAGTAAAGAAACGGCCCAGTCGCACATGACTCACCCGGAAATGCTGAACTGATCAATAGAATCTACCAAACAAAAAATGACTCTGAAAAACCTGGGTCATTTTTTTTATTGAGATGGATTGACAAATTCGCTTGCCTGTGTTATTTTAAGATGTTGGGTTTAGATTTCCCAGCACGCTCTTTTTTGCAACGGGAATGAGGTAGCTAAAAATGCCTGCGCCTGATCCTATTAGACAAGGTACTTTGTCGTCTGGCCGGCGGTGGTGTTTGGTCGAAAGCCGACGCCGTTCGCCTCGGGAGGACGGCACCGGGCCAATTACTGGCCGACATCTGATCTTGGCTCTTGAGGACGAATCAGCTCAGCCAACCATTACCGAACGCTCAGAGCTCTGGTTGCTGGCCGAACAATTCGCCAGAGAATTCGCCGTTCGCCCAGGGCGATATCGGATTGGCCAAAACGGCGACGACCTCTGCACTAGGGAAACGTTCCACATCCACATTATACTCCCTAATGTGGACGAAGAGCTGCCCAAGCTCGTCTTTCGCGGCTAAAACAGACTGCTTTCCCTAAAATCAAAGTCTCTTTCCGTCCTCTTGGCTTCGGCCCAGAGGCGGATTTTTTATTATGGTTGGCCGGATACTCCGCGGCTGGCCGCGGAGATGAAGGCCATTATAAAAATAATACGTTGGCGGAGCCAACACCTTGCATAAAGAACCCGCCCTGATACTCCGTAGCTTGCTACGGAGTCGGGTTCATTATGTTCTCCCTGTCTGTCATATTAATCAAAAAGAATCGTCAACCAGACGATTCTTTAAAATGGGGCGTAAGGGACTCGAACCCCTAACCGTTTGCTTAAGAGGCAACTGCTCTACCATTGAGCTAACGCCCCACGTTTACTAATCTGGCGCGCCCGGTAGGACTTGAACCTACAACCCCTTGGTCCGAAGCCAAGTGCTCTATCCATTAAGCTACGGGCGCTAAATAAAACCAACTGACAATGGTAACAATCTAGCACAATTAATACTATAAATCAAGGATGAAATAAAAGACGGGATTTTTGCTTTTGCCTGCTTTCTGGAAGCGAGTTATAATATTAGCATAATGACTAACTCAAAATAACCAAAAGTTTAAGAAGGTTAAGGTAAGTGTTGACGACTTAATAAGATAAATAGTATGGACACAATATCAATCGTTTTAATAATCTATTTAGCAGTGATGTTCTTCGTTGCATGGCATTTCTCCAGAAAGGAATCTATTGAGGCGTATTTTGTAAACCAACGAAAAACAAATCTTTGGCTGATGACCTTTTCTACTGTTGCCACTGTGGTGGGGGCTGGCGCAACGGTTGCGATTGTTTCAGAAGTTTATAACACAGGCATTTCATATGGCTTGGCATTGCCAATTTCTTTTATAGTCGGGATGTTTATTCTCGGATTATTGGCTAAAAAAATAAAAGAAATTGGTGACGAATATGGCGCTCACACCATTGTTGATTTTTTTGAAAAAAGATTTGGGAGAAAAAACAAAATTTTGACAGGGTGGTTGCAATTATTTTTACTCATTATTTGGATTGGCGTTCAGGCAATTGCCATTGCATCGCTCGCGTCTGTTCTTACGGGTGCTGATTATGTAATCGCGTTGTTCTTTTCTGCAGCCATTACAATCCTTTATACCACAATCGGTGGATTAAAAGTTGATATTATCACCGATTTTATTCAATTTTGGATAATTGTTTTAATGTTTATTATAATGGCAATTATAGGATACCAGAGTATAGGAAATTTTGATGACCTGTTTGCCCAACTACCCAAAGGTCATCTTGATCCGCTTGCTTTTGGGGGATTAAGTTGGTTTATTGGGGCAATTGTAATAAGTGGCTTTTTCTATCTGGGCAATACTACGCATTGGCAAAGAATTTTTTCTGCCGAGAGCAAAAATACTGCGAGAAAATCATTTTATCTCGCAATCCCAATAACCGCTTTTCTTGGAATTCTAGTTTTATTTTTAGGTCTGGTTGCGGCTATTAAATTGCCAGTTGGAATTCAAAAAGAAACTGCCATATTTACTCTCATGAAAGAAATTTTGCCGCCCTGGTTGGTTGGATTTGGCTTTGCGTCAATTTTAGCAGTCATTATGTCTTCTATTGATAGTTTACTGGTCGGCGGTTCTACAATTATATATAAAGCTTTATTTGATCAAAAGACTCTTGACCGTAAAAAAGAAATAATATATGCCCGATTACTCACGGGGGCTTTTGGAGTTGTCGGATTTGTATTGGCATTTATAATCCCAAATATAGTTACGTTGTCATTACTGGTTACTTATTTGGCATTAATTTTTGTACCGCCAATTTTTGCTGGTATTTATTCAAAAAAAATTTCAGCAAATGCAAGTTTCTATTCAATCCTGGTGCCTGCCAGTCTTTTGTTTATTCTTTTTCCATTTTTAAAAGAGCAGGTTTTTATAGTAACAACTTTATTGGGAGTACTAATAATAACTCTTTATGATAAGATTTTTAAAAGAAAGGATCTAAAAATAATCAAAAATTAGAGTTAAAAACGGCGTGCGACCATAACTTGAAAAGCACAAGCAAGGAAATTGGCAAGAAATAAAAAATAATTTAGCATGGTTTTTCATACCAACCTCGGGATTGATTTTTAGTTGACAGAAAAATAATGAAGCGTTAAAATAAAAACAGTAAACTTAATTATCAACGTAGCGCCAAAAAGGCGCTTTTTTAATTAAATTATGATAAAAATAGTTTTTGATAACAGTGTTGAGAGTTTCATCCGGTCACTGGAAAAACCAGCAATCGCAAAAGTATTGCGGGTTATTGATTTACTGGAAAAATTCGGCCATCAGCTTGGTTTGCCTCACAGTAAAAAGATAAGTGCCGGCTTGTTTGAGCTAAGAATCAAAGGCCGACAAGAGGTACGGCTTTTCTATACTTTCCAAAAAGGCAATATAGTTGTACTCTCTGGATTTATCAAAAAATCACAAGTGATACCGAAGAGAGAAATTGACCAAGCTAAAAGAAAATTAAAGAACTTGACATAACATAACATATACGTTATACTGCCAATACTATGAAAACATACAAAAAATTAAAGCAGCAATTACTTAAAGACCGGCAAACCAGCCAAGCCTACAAAAAACTCAACTCGGAATTTGAATTAACCCAGTTAATCATTGAAAGACGCCTCAAACAAGGTTTAACCCAAGCCGAATTGGCCAAAAAACTCAACACGAAACAATCAGCCATTTCGCGTCTGGAATGCGGCGATTATAACCCAAGCTTGGCTTTTCTTAACCGATTAGCCAAAGCGCTGGACGCCAATCTGCGTATCTCTCTTTTTTAAAAACTAATAAAGGGTATTGACCGCAGAGCTTGCTCCGCCCACTTCTTACGCAGTCCCGTAGAGGCTTTAAGTTTACTATATACGGGACGGGGTATTGCACCCTTTTTGGCTAGCTAAATTCGGTCCGCCTCAGGCGGACACTCGCCCTACGTCGCCAATAAATCGCCGATCAGGCGATTTTTTGGTATAATACCACTATAATTCTAAGTAACCAAAAAATATGCCTCAAAAATCAATTGCTGAATTATTCAACTTCAAGGGCAAAACCGCGATTGTCACCGGCGGGTCAATGGGCATTGGCTATGGCATTGTCAAAAGACTGGCGGAGGCCGGAGCTAATGTCGTTATTGCCGATATCGCTGAAAAAGTCGGGGAAGAAAAGGCTCAAAAACTGACTCGCCAAGGACGCCCGGTGATATTTGTTAAGACTGACGTCAGTAGCGAAAAAGAGGTAGAAAACTTGATCAATCAGACGGTAAAAAAATTCAACGGCCTTGATATTTTAATCAATAACGCCGGTATTTTCCCTTCAATGCCGGTGATGGAAATGGATTTAGCTTTGTGGGAAAAAATCCAGGCCGTTAACCAGCGCGGCGTATTTTTAATGAGTCGGGAAGCGGCTAAAGTAATGGTGAAAAATAAAAGCGGCAATATTATTAATATCGCCTCGATTGACGCCTTACACCCCAGCATGGTGGGTTTAGCCGCTTATGACACTTCCAAACACGGCGTTTGGGGCTTTACCAAAAACTTTGCCTTGGAAGTGGCTAATCTCGGCATCCGAGTCAACGCCATTGCGCCCGGCAGTATCTCAACTGAAGGTACCGCCGCCATGGTCAAGGATTTATCAACTGAACAGCAAAAAGCCATTATGGAAACATTTAACGCCAAAATACCGATGGGCCGATCGGGCCAGCCCGACGAAATCGGCACGGTTGTTTTGTTCTTAGCTAGCGAGGCTTCGTCGTATATGACTGGCTCAATTGTTGTTGTTGACGGCGGTGTACTCTTAAGCTAAAGAGAATAAAGGCCAGGGGTTAATTAATCCCCCTCCCACCTCCACCTCTCCTCCTCCCCCTCCCAATGGGAGGGGGAGGCCTGCTTACCAAAGCTCGACTTGCCCTACGAAGTTCGAAAAACGAAGTGGGGGAGATAAAAGCAACTAGTCTATAGGCGAAAACAGACCTACCAGCTAAGCTGATAATTCTGAATTAAACGAAACCCCGCCGTTTCTGCATCTGTAGGGACAAAATAATATTTTGTCCCTACTAAAACAAACAGAAACGGCGGGGTGAAATTTATATTAAGTCTACCTGATCAACTAAGCCTTAGCTTTTAAAGCCTCTTTTAAATTCTTACCGGCTTTAAACTTAGGGACTGTAACCGAAGGGATATCAATTTTTTCTTGGGGATTCCGGGGATTAACACCCACTCGGCCTTTTCTGGTTCGCGCCGAAAAAGCCCCAAACCCAGTCAGAGTCACCTCCTCACCCGCCTTAATTCTTTCGGTAATTGTCTGGGTCAGACAGTCAACCGCTTCTTCGGATTCTCTCTTAGAGATACCGACTTTTTGCGATATGACTTCGATTAGTTCTGCTTTGTTCACAAGCCACCTCCCTTCATGATTATTAGCTCAAGTCGGCTAATAAATTATTTATAACAATAGAAATATACTACTACACTTTAACAACTCTGTCTAGTCTGGTCAAATCCAAAACTTTTTGATTTTGCGGGTCAATAGTTAAAACCACGGCATTGATAATGACTTCACCCTCTTCGGGGATCTGGAAACTCGCCGGCATCTGGCTTAAAAACATTTTTAAGACCGGACCTTTGTCCACTCCGATTACCGAGTCCATTGCGCCAACCATACCAATATCGGTTAAATAAGCCGTGCCTGGGGGCAAAATCCGGGCATCGGCGGTAGCGACGTGAGTATGAGTGCCTAAAACCGCCGAAACCCGGCCGGCCAAATAATGGCCCATAGCAATTTTTTCTGAAGTCGCTTCAGCATGAAAATCAACAATAATGCCGGCTAATTTTTTAGTGTCAACCGCGGCTAAAATCTCATCGATTTTCCTAAATGGACAATCAAAATTCTCTTTAATGAACACCCGGCCGATTAAATTGACAATTAGCAGTGAACGCGAGCCGACGCTGATAATTTTGTAGCCATCGCCAGGAGTTTGGAGTGGATAATTGGCCGGCCGAATCAACGGAAAATCTTTTCTGGATAGCAAAACTTCCGCCTCGGGTTTATCAAAAATATGGTTGCCCGAAGTAAAAAAGCCAAAGCCTAAATCCAGCAATTCCTGCAAAGTTTTTTCCGTTACGCCGGTGCCATGAGCTAAATTCTCAACGTTAGCCATAATCAAATCCGGCTCAACTTCTTTTTTCAGATCAGCGATAACCTGCCGGATTGCCGTCCGGCCGATTTTACCGACAATGTCACCAAAAAATAATATTTTCATATTTTGCTAATTGATAATCGCTTGTTGAAAATCATTTTTTCAATCAACTATTTGCCATTTGCGACTCGCAACTACCGGGCATACTCCACGACCCGAGTCTCACGAATCACCGTCACTTTAATTTCGCCGGGATATTTTAGGTCCTGCTCAATTTTAGTCGCCACGGCCTTAGCCAGTTTAAAAGCGGCTAAATCATCAATTTGATTGGGCACAACAAAAATTCTGATTTCGCGGCCGGCCTGAATAGCATAACACTTTTCTACGCCTTCAAAACTGGTAGCGATGTTTTCCAATTCTTCCAACCGTTGGAGATAATGTTCATAAGTGTCTTTGCGGGCGCCGGGCCGAGCGCCGGAAATGGCGTCAGCCACCTTAACCACAACGCACTCCAAAGTCTGCGGGTGATCTTCATGATGAGCTTTGGCAATGTAGGCGATTTCTTCGGCCACGCCGAATTTCTTTAAAATGTCATAACCGATCTCCGGATGGCCGCCGGCCACTTCATGGTCAACCGCCTTGCCAATGTCGTGGAAGAGCCCGCCGCGTTTGGCAATGCCGATGTCCACACCCAATTCCTGAGCGAGCAGGCCGGCCAGGTTAGCCACTTCAATTGAGTGCTGTAAAATATTTTGGCCGTAACTGGTCCGGTATTTAAGCCGGCCCAAAATTTGGACTAGCTTTGGATCAATGCCGGTAATGCCAACTTGGTAAAGCGCGTCTTCGCCGGCTTTGTTAATTTCAATCGCCAACTCTTTTTTGGCGGCTTCAATGGTTTCTTCAATCCGGGCCGGATGAATGCGGCCGTCGCTGATCAGTTTTTCCAAAGCCTTTTTCGCCACCTGGCGTCGAATCGGCGAAAAACCGGAAATAGTAATGGCACCTGGGGTATCATCAACAATAATTTCCACGCCAGTTAGCTGTTCGAAAGTTCTGATATTTCTGCCTTCCCGGCCGATAATCCGGCCTTTCATCTCATCACTGGGTAAACCGACGGTTGTCGTCGTACTTTCTGACGCATGGGAAGAAGCGCAGCGTTCAATGACTGAAATCAGCATTTGTTTACTCTTGCGCTCCAGTTCTTCGGAAGTCTGATAAGACAACTTTTTGATTCTGACCACTAAGTCTTCTTTGATTTCGTTTTCCACGTTGTCAAAAAGAATTCGGCCGGCCTCTTCTTTATTCATGGCGGCAATTTTTTCCAGTTTGGCCAGTTGGTCAACTTTGATTTTATTGACCTCTTCTTTGATTTTTTCCACCTTTTCCGCCTTTTCCAAAAGTTCCTGCTTCTTATTTTCCAAATCTAGCAGCTTTTGGTCAAAAAGAGCTTCACGTTTTTCTAAGCGTTGCTGAGAACGGACTAACTCTTGTTCCCTTTCTTTTGATTCCCGTTTGGCATCTTCAATCACCTTTAAAGCCTTGTCGTTGGCTTCGAGTAAGATTTCTTTTTGTTTGGTCTTGGCTTCGTTAATCAGGTTTTCAATCTTAGCTTCAATCGTATCCTTGCGTTTGAACGCCCAAATTTTACGCAGCTGATAACCAAAAGCAACCCCGCCGATGATGCCACAAAAAAGCGCGATTGCCCAATAAATGTTTTGCATAGGTTTCTATCTGTAGTGAGATAGAAAACTAGATGATTGATTTTTTAGAGAGAGAAATAGATAAGCGAAAATTAATCCCGCTGATAGGATTTTTGAGTTTGAGGAATGTAGAAGAGTAGTAATTTCATGTCAGTCTTAGTCGCTTAGACGGCGAGGATAAGGCAAGGAAAAGCGGATTAATACCATCTTTAGTCTCTAAACTTTATATCACCTAATGTTTCTAAATCAATAATAATTAATGATACTTTCCGAGTATAGCACGGGTCTTAATTTTTGGCAAGCCACCCCACCTATGGAATTTGGCTAGCTGTGGGCCTATTATCTGATGTTTAACATAATAGGTGCGGGGATAAGACTCAGCAAAAATCAACAAAAAAATTGGGGTGCAACTGAGTGCACCCCTGATCGGGGATAAAGACCGTGGCTATCTGGCTTCAGCCAGAAGTAATCTTGGTTTGATCGAACTACTTGGACTCCGTCTGGACCAGTTGGCCAGCTTCAATCGCCAGCGGCTGGCGACAGGCCGGACAATAGTGGTTGAGCCGGACAAAGCCAAACAAAATTTCGGTCCCGCAGGCCGGACAATAATCGGATTCGGGAACCGGCGGCGGATTAACCGACGCAGCGGCATTAAACAACGCTAAATCAGACATACTACCTACCTCCTTGAGAGTTTGCCGACTTGGATAGGGCTACCGAAGTAGGCCTCCAAAATCAAGGCTTCAAATCTTATTGCGGTCTTATCCCTCCTTTCACTTAAAGAACATAAATGATTACTAAACAAAAACCGACCTACCAGGAAGATCGGCTTTTTAGAAACCAAAAAAACTCTTGGGCAAGAGTCTTTGTGATTGATCTTATCTTCCCCTAATGGGCTGGATTTAGCACCTTGTCCACGTTATGGCGGATGGGTTGTTGGCTATCATTGGGCCAGAACCCTTGACAGATAGCACTCTTGATAATTAGCTAATTTTCAATGATATATCTAATATATACCAACGGCCGAAAAATGTCAACTTTACTTGATGATCTTATCAACCACGCCGTATTTTTTGGCTTCTTCCGGATTCATAAAGAAGTCACGGTCAGTGTCCTTCTCAATTTTTTGTAATGGCTGACCGGTGTGTTTGGATAAAATTTGGTTAAGCCGGTCTCTAATCTTAAGGATATGCTCCGCCCGAATCTTAATGTCTGTCGCTTGGCCTTCAGCGCCGCCCATCACCTGGTGCAGCATAATTTCCGAGTTAGGCAAAGCAATGCGCTTGCCCTTAGCACCGGCCGCGAGTAAAACCGCGCCCATGGAAGCGGCCATGCCGATACAAATAGTGGTGACATCAGCTTTAACATACTGCATAGTGTCATAAATGGCCAAACCGGCTGTCACTGAACCGCCTGGAGTATTGATGTAAAGTTTAATGTCTTTTTTACTGTCTTCACTTTCCAAAAATAGCAACTGGGCAATAACGGTATTAGCCACCGCATCGTCAATCGGCGCGCCTAAAAAAATGATGCGCTCTTTGAGTAGGCGAGAATAGATGTCGTAGGCCCGCTCGCCAAAACTAGATTTTTCTACAACGGTTGGAATTAAGTACATAGTTAAATTGAATTATGAATCAAGAATTATGAATCAAGAAATTCTGTACCGGCCTTAATTCATAATTCCAAATTCTTAATTCTCTAAATAACCTGCCAGCCGCCTGTCGGCGTGGAGACTAGCTTACCTTTGAGTTTAAAACCGGCGGCTTTACGATGACCGCCACCACCCAATATTGTAGCTAATTTCGCCACATCAATCAAGTCACTGTTAGTCCGAAAACTGCCCTTAATCGTTTCGGCGTCTTCCTGGCGCAAAATCAAGGTAGCCGAAACCCCGCTTAAATTATTCAAAAAATTGGCAATGCCTTCGGTTACTTCCAAGCCCTGGGGGGCGTCGGCCAGGTCTTCCAAAGTCACAACGGTGGTGGCAATGCCCAATTCTTGATTAACCCGCAAACGAAACAAAATGCGACCCCAAAGCTGCAAGTCAGCTAAAGCTTTGTTCTTGCCTAAAAAATCGCTGATGACTGAAAGTTTTGCGCCCTTCAGTAAAAGCTGGGAGGCAATCGCCAAAGAATCATGGCTGGTGTTTGGGTTGGTAAAATTATAAGTGTCATCAACAATGCCGGCCAAAAGAGCCGAGGCGGTTTTGGCGCTGACGGAAAAATTAACCGCCTTAAAAAGCCGAAACAAAATTTCGGTGGTAGAAGCGGCATATACATCAACCAAGTTAACTGTACCAAAATTCGGATTGGTCGCGTGGTGATCAATATTAATGATTTGAGAATCGGGGTATTTATCAACCAGTTCAACCAGCCCGGCCCGCTTTAAGTCGCCGGAATCTAAAACCACGATCAAATCATAGCGGGATTCAAATAAAACCGCCGGATCGGTAATTAATTTTTCCGAATCAAAAAGAAACTGCAGATTACTGGCCGGCAAATTACTGCAAAAAGCGTCGTATTTTTTATCGTTTTGCTCAAGCCATTGGCAAAAAGCCGATAAACTGCCCAAAGCATCGGCATCCGGATTTTGGTGAGTGGCTAATAAAATATTGGCCGCCCCCCGAACCAGATTGTTGATTTTTTGACTGTCAGCAATATTAACCATAGCTCGGTTAGAAATTATGATGATTATCTGCCCCGACTTATAAAAGATAGATTTCTAACGGGACAGAGCCAGTAATAATATATCAGCCTAAGATAATTGTCAATCTGGAGCCAGCTTAGCCGTGGTTCGCTGATTTGATTTTAACTAGTCAAATAAAAGACTGCCAAAAATCCTTTATTTTTTAGCTTAAAATTGCTACAATGTAAAAACTGATTTAATTAAGTTTAACCATGGACCAAAATCCAGCCACCAACCCCCAAAGAAAAAATAAAATCACCGCCGGTATCGTGGCGGCGGTATTAATGCTGGCTTTGTTTGGCTTGGGTAAAATCATGAAAAACGGCATCGGCAAACCGGTCCCGGCTTTACCAGGGTTAAATAATAATCCCGGCGTTACTCAAATCACTACGATTTACAAAAACGGAGAATACACCCAAAGCAGTGGCTATCTGTCTCCGGGCGGAACGGAGCAAATTAAAGTAAAACTAAAAATAGAAAATAACATTATTGTTGATACGGCGGTAGAATTCAAGCCGACTGAATCGGAATCAGTAACTTTTCAGCAAATCTTTGCCAGGAACTATAAACAATATGTCGTCGGCAAAAACATTGACGCCGTCCGTCTGGACAAAATCTCTGGTGCTTCATTAACACCGAAAGGCTTTAACAGCGCCCTAGAAAAAATTAAAGTCCAGGCCAAAGCCTAGGCGATTTAATATGGATAAGTTTATTTTTGAAGCTATCGGCACCAGGTGGCAAATTGATTTTAACGACGACTGGCCGGCCGAAAAGCAATCAGACCTGCGCCAACAAATTGAAGACCGAATTGAAATTTTTGACCAGACCTACTCGCGATTCAGGCCGGATTCTTTAGTCACGGCTATGGCAAAAAACCAGGGTACTTACACTTTACCGGCTGATGCTAAACCCCTACTTTCTTTATACCAAGAACTTTATAATATTACCGAGGGCGCTTTTACGCCGTTAATCGGCCAGGTTCTGGTTGATGCCGGCTATGACGCTAAATACCGATTAAAGCCAAAAAAACTCCGGCCGCCGGCGCGCTGGGCAGAAGTGATGGATTACCAGCCGCCGCAATTAACCTTAAAAAAACCGGTCTGGCTGGATTTTGGCGCGGCGGGCAAAGGCTATCTAATTGATTTAGTCGGCGAACTGCTCAAACAAAAAGGTCTAAATTCGTTTTGCATTGATGCCGGCGGCGACATTCTACAACAAAGCGAAAAAAACAGACTGCTCCGGGTCGGCCTGGAAGACCCGCGCAACGCCCAGCGCGTCATCGGTTTAGCCAAGATTACCAATTGCAGTCTCTGCGGCTCAGCCGGCAGCCGGCGGCAATGGGACAGGTTCCACCACATTATTGATCCCCGCCGGCTGGAGTCACCCAAACACATCTTAGCCGTCTGGGTCATGGCTAAAACCGCTCTAATCGCTGACGCCCTAACCACCTGCCTATACTTTTTCCCGGCCGAAAGCCTGGAACCGCATTATAGCTTTGAGTATCTGATTTTGTACCCGGACAATTCAATTAAAAAATCAGAAAACTTTCCGGCGGAAATTTTTTAAAAAATACCTATGCTTAAATTCATTGACGGATTCCTAAACTCAATCACTATGTACCGGCTGGTTCTTTACGGCCTAATGGCCATGGCAATTTTAGCCATAGCTTTTGGCTTTTCCGATGTTCTGCCTTATAGCGGCAGCCGGCTACTAATCTCGGCCTTGCTACTGGTTTCAATCTGCTACTTTGCTAACCGGATTTTTGCGGCCATGTTTCGGGCTCAACGCAATATTGAGTCAGCAATTATCACCGCTTTGATTTTGTTTTTTATCCTTGCACCAATCACCGGGTTAGCCGACACTGTTACCATGGGCCTGATCGGTATTTTAAGCATGGCGTTAAAATACATCTTGGCCGTCGGCCAAAAACACGTGTTTAACCCGGCGGCGATCGCGATTTTTTGCGCCGGACTGCTTGGCAGCGACGGCATAATTTGGTGGGTAGGCAGTTCGTTTTTACTGCCGATTGTTGTTATCGTCGGGTTACTCGTAGTCAGAAAAATTCGTCGCTTTACCTTGTTTACATTTTTTGTTGGCACCAGCCTAGTGACCATTTTAATTTTTGGCTTAGTCAATAAACTGGAAGCGATTGAAGTGATTAAACAGGCAGTGTTGTCTTGGCCGCTATTGTTTTTCGCTTCCATTATGCTAACCGAGCCGCAAACTACCCCACCAAAAAAATACCAGCAAATCGTCTATGGCATACTCACTGGCCTATTGTTTGGCTCCCAATTCCATCTTGGGCCGATTTATTCAACTCCGGAGTTCGCTTTAGTCGTCGGTAATATTTTTTCTTATTTAGTCAGCTCAAAACAAAGATTATTCCTGTCGCTTAAAGAAAAATTACCTTTGGCGCCGGATATCTATGAGTTTAATTTTAGCGCTGATAAAAAGCTTGATTTTGCCCCAGGCCAATATTTGGAATGGACATTGAGCCACCACCACCCAGACGACCGAGGCAACCGCCGGTATTTTACTGTCGCCTCTTCACCGACTGAAAATGAAATTAAACTCGGGGTAAAAATCAATAACCAATTTTCCAGCAGTTTTAAAAAAGCCCTTTTGGCAATGGAAAAAAACGACAAAATTTCGGCCTCGCAGCTAGGTGGGGAATTTGTTCTACCTAAAGAAAATGATAAAAAATTAGTTTTCATTGCCGGCGGCATCGGCATCACCCCTTTTCGCAGTATGATTAAGTATCTGGTTGATAAAAATCAAAAGCGAGATATCATGCTTTTTTACGCTAACGCCGACGTTAAAGATTTTGTTTATCAAGATTTACTCAAACAAGCCGAGCAGTCTTTTGGTCTTAAAACTATTTACGTCGCCACTGATCCCCAAAGGACGCCTCAGGACTGGCCGGGTAAAACTGGCTACATCACCGATCAGATGATTCAAGATAATGCACCTGACTACCTTGAAAGAATATTTTATTTGTCCGGACCCGACGCCATGGTCAAAAACTACCGACGGTTACTGTTAAAACTGGTCATAAGAACAAAAAACATAAAAACCGACTACTTCCCCGGATTTTAAAAACCGGATAAACTAATAACAATTCGATGCAATCAAAATCACTCAAAAATAGAGTGGCGATAATTACCGGCGGCCGGCGCATTGGTCAAGCCGTGGCTTTAAGTTTGGCCAAACTCGGAATCCATGTTGTCATGACTTACCGCACCAAACCCGGCGAACTGTCAAAACTCCAAAAGACGTGCCAAAAATACGGCGTCTCGTTTATACTGATTGCCGCTGATGCGACTAAAGAAGCGGAGGTTAAACGAGTAATAAAAACCGTTCAAAAAAAATTCAAGCGGCTGGATATTTTAATTAATATGGCCTCAACCTTTGAACGCCGGCCTTTTAACCAGCTGGATAAAAAACAGTGGGACGCCGATTTAGCGGCTAACCTGACCAGTGCCTTTTTATTTGCCAAAGCCGCCATACCACCAATGCGCCAAAACCGCTGGGGCCGAATTATTAACTTCACTGACCGGACGGCGGCCACTCATCAGCCCGGCTACACGGTTAACGGCTATTTGGCTTATTATGTGGCCAAGGGAGCGGTGAACAGCCTGACCGAAGTCCTGGCTTTGCAAGAGGCCAAATGGGGGATTACGGTTAACGCTATTGCCCCGGGGCCAATTTTGCCGCCGCCGGATATGAGCGCTCAGGAACGCCGAACCGTGGCCAAAACTACGCCACTGGGTCGCTGGGGCGGCGTGGAACAAATGGCGAAGGCAGTTGAGTATTTTATTCTACCTGACTCATTCACTACCGGCGTAACACTAACAATTGACGGCGGCCGACATTTGATTTAAAAAATTACCATGCCAAAATTTTACCTATTGACACAGTCTAACAAAGTATGTAAATTACCCTTATCAGCGATTGGTGTCGGAAAAAGCTGATCACAGCACCGACACGATCACCACAACCCGCTCTTGTAAAAAAGGAGGTCCTCTATTGGGCCAAGCGGGCCTGATAAGCCCGGTGTATTGTGGTTCGAATCCACACTAGCACAAGTTAGCGGATGAGCCCCTAGAAAGGCTCGGCGTCCGACACAAGTGCCCATACGTTCTCCTTATCGCCTCTCGCCCCCGCGGCTGTCTGAAAAAGTCGCGGGGGTTTAATTTTAAAAAAATCGCCTCAAAAGCGATTAATTTCAGAAACGGACTGACTGTTATTTTTCTTTTATTTTATCCAAGAGTACTTCAATGCCGGCGGCTTCAGCTTCCGTATCATCAATGACAAAACTAATTCGAGGCAAAGGCTTGATGCTTAATTTTTGGTTGAGCAAAAACTGCAAGTGACCAATATTTCTGTCCAATCTGGACAAGACTTGACCAGTGTAGGTACCCGGGATAATGCTTAACCAAATTTTGGCATGACGCAAATCTTTTGAAGCTTGAACGTCCATAATAGTCACCAGACAATCTTTAGGAAACTCGACTTCAGCCAAAATTAAGCCACTTAGTTCGTGGCGAATCAGCTCATTGATTTGTAAAATTCGATGCGAAGACATTTTAAGCGACTAATTTCTTTTTCTTAATTTCTTCAGTATAAAATTCTAAGATGTCGTCAACCTCAACCACCGGTTTGCCTTCATACTTCAAACCGCATTCTGAACCTTCATTAACTTCGGCTACACTGATTTTGTTAAGCTGCAACTGAATAATGTCACCGGCCGAAATCTTAGCTTTATTGCGTAACACTTCAGCCTTAACACCAGACCGAGCCACGCCTTTAGTCACTTTGCCGCCAATCACCATGGCGTTTTTTTCTTTTCGAAAAATGGCTAAAACTTTCAACCGGCCGAAATCAGTCCGAATCACTTCCGGCACCAGTAACGACTCCAGCCTTACTTTCACGTCGTCTAAAAGCTGATAAATAATGTCATAAGACTTAACCTCAACTTTTTGCTCTTTAGCCACTAATTCAGCTTCCGGCGTGACCTTAACGTGAAAACCAAAGACCACGGCGTTACCGGACATCGCCCGCATTACGTCATTTTCCGTTATATTGCCCAAGCCTTTGGCAATAATATTAACCGGCACATCTTGGTTGCTCAGCTGGTTTAAAGAAGAAATTATGGCTTCCAGCGAACCGAGCACGTCGGCGCGTAAAACCAGGTTCAGAGACTGAATGCCTTTTTTGGCGTCTTCTTTGTTTATCTCCACCAGCTGAGTGTAACCGGTGGCCTGCTCTTGGAGTTTATATTTGGTCACTTTGCTTTTACGATCAACTTCGGCGGTAACTTCAAAAATATCACCCACACTGGGCGCGGCTTTCAGCCCCAGAACCCTGGCCGGTGTTGAGGGGTTGGCCACTGTCAAATCCTGACCGCTGAAATCTTTCATTGCCCGAATTTTACCGTAAAAATTGTCAGCCACCATCACTAAATCACCGACGCGCAAAGTACCGTTCTGGATTAGCAAAGTCGCCAATGGACCCTGGCCGCGGTCAACGTGAGATTCAATCACCGTGCCGACCGCCAGTCGATCGGGGTTAGCCACCAGTTCAGTTTTGGTCGTTTGAGCCACCAATAAAATCATCTCCAACAATTCATCAATGCCGGTACCGGCTTTAGCCGAAATCGGCACGCAAATGGTTTTACCGCCCCATTCTTCGGGTAATAAATCCAGGGCGGCCAAATCTTGCTTGACCTTATCTTGGTTAGCCTCGGGTTTGTCGATTTTATTAATCGCCACAATCATCGGCAAACCGGCGGAATGAATAATTTTAATTGATTCCTTGGTCTGGGGTTGAATGCTGTCATCCGCGGCAATGACCAGGATGGCGATATCAGCCACTCTCGCCCCGCGGGAACGCATGGTAGAAAAAGCTTCGTGGCCGGGCGTATCAATAAACGTGATCGGCTTACCATTACGCTCCACCTGGTAAGCACCGATGTGCTGAGTAATGCCGCCGCTTTCGCTGGCCACGACGTTAGTTTTGCGAATAGAGTCCAATAATTTAGTTTTACCGTGGTCAACGTGGCCCATGACGACGACGACCGGCGGCCGGGGCACTAAATTTTTTTCTTTGTCTTGATTTAATAAAGTTTCCAGTTTGCCGGCAGTGGCTTTTTCCGTTTCCGCGGCTTGAGTGGTGTCGGCAACAATTTCAAAGCCCAGCTCGGTACCAATAATTGAAGCGGTGTCAAAATCAATCATTTCGTTCATGGCGGATAAAACGCCATTTTTCATTAAAGCCGCGATGACTTTTGACAAAGGCAGGCCGAGTTTTTGGGCGAAATCCCTGACTCGAATTAAGGCGGGCAGAGTAATTGGTTTTTTTTCAGCGGCCGCCTCAACTTTCAGCTCTTCAGCCGCGGCCGGATTAAGTTTGGCCCGATACTGAGCCAGCAGGCTGGACCAACTCTCAATAATGCGCTGAGCCTGACGATTGTCAATTTTAATCGCTCGGCGCCCAATATCAAAACCGACTGCTGGCAAAATTTCCAACAGTTCACGGCTTGGAATTTTTAATTTTCTAGCTAACTCGGTTACGTTCATCCCGTTAGAGGCAGGTCGCGGCCGTTAAACCACTTACCTGAATTAATATTTTATCTTGAATAATCACAAATGATTATTGTTCCCCGTTTGGTCGCGACCGTCTACCTGTGTCGTTGGCACGGCAGACAGGCGGCCTCTAACGGGATTCATTGGTAAACAATTTTAAATATCCAATTTTAAATTTTAAGTAACTGGGGCTACTACTGGAGGCGAGGGGGGGGGTAGATGGGCGTATGCCCCATAAAGTCGCTGTGAGACCATGGGTCTAACCCGTGATGAATTTTGCGCTGCAAAATTCATTTTACGGGTTGGAGGCCTGGGCGGGAATTGCACCCGCGGATAAAGGTTTTGTCCCGAGGTTAAAATTTTGGAGGCCACGGGCGGAATCGAACCGCCGAATAAAGGTTTTGTCCCGATTCAAAACTTCTGGAGGCCTGGGCGGGAATTGCACCCGCGAATAAAGGTTTTGCAGACCTCTGCCTTACTACTTGGCTACCAGGCCAAGTATCTCCAGAAGTTTTGAATCGAGGATCCTCGACTTCCTTAATTTTAAAAAATATATGAGTCGGGACAGATTTACCCCGCACCAAGCCAAAAGTGTTTTAACTATATTATCGGGGAGTAAGCCGCAGGCGTCTTCCGAGAATTAATGTTTAACTAACAACCAGACAAGTTCGGGCTTGGTGCGGGGCCTCCGCCTTACCACTTGGCTACGTGGCCTCAAACCAGGCCAAGAAATCAAAGAACTGTTTCAGTCTACCAAAAAATCATTAATAAATCAAGGCAAAATAAAGCACCGATCAGACAGCCGGCGCTTTGATGGGTTTGTAGAAATCATTTACTCAACCACTTCAAGAATGGTATAGGGAGCGCCAAACTGTTTAGCCGCGTCTCTAGTCTTGAACCAAACATCGGCGCGATAATAGTAGCGAGCGTTCATCCGGTCCTCGACGGTAAAAATCCGGTCACCAAATTTCTCAGGCAGTCTCACTTTAGTGCCAAACGGCAAAAAGTTAGCGGCAATCACATTCTCGGTATCATGTTCGCAAAGGTCAAAACCATTGGCCGTGATGCAGGGCGTGGAGTCGGTCTGGTCGGTCGTGCTGGAGTAGGCGGTTACCGTCAACTGATAGGTTTTAACCACCTGATATTCCTTAATCGGTAGAATCAACTCAATTTTGCCTTCTTCGCTTTCTTGAGCTGCCTTGGCCAAGTCAACCGGCGGTAAACTGATAAATTCCGATTGATCCTGAGCCGCTAAGGCTGGGTAAGGGAAAAATACCAGCTGAAAAGCCACCACTGGCAAAACCACCAGTTCAGCCTGGTTTTTATAGAGATATTTAATAAGTTTCTTCATAATTTTAGGCATTTTAGCTACAAAAAAACCTCATCTCTGAGGATAGACCACCTTAGCAAATATTATGATTTTTGTCAATACAGACCCAGGGTTATAAAAATAGTGGTGGATAAATTAATTGCTGACCAAAGATCAACGGAGTATACTGACAACTGCCAGGAAACCCTGGAAAACTCAGAATCCCAATCCCACTAGGCAAGGAGGGCTATCGCCATGAGAAGGAGGATAGTTCTTTTTCAATTCACGTTGCTCGCCGGGCTATTACTAACCGGCTGCTGGAGTTTAAAGTCGGCGCGAGGTCGAGATTGCTTTGACCTTCGCTCACTGCGCTACAACCCCAATGAGCTGGTTAGTCCCATCAGCCTCCAGGGATTCGGCCCCCAACAGCCAGTGGTGCTGGGTGCCGACAAGACAAACGCCGACCAGACCAAGATTTCTGGCAACGGCAGCCTGACCATTTGGATCAACCGTAAGCTGGAAGAAAACCTCAAGGTGGGCCAAACCACCCTAGCTGAATCAATCACTATTATGGGCGAGCCCCAGGAAGTCAGTTACGCGCCGGACGCGGTCACTAGCGTTTACCGCTACCAGGAAGAGTTTGATAAGGGATACTACAGCGCCCTTTCGTGCTTTCTCCGTAAAATCCGGACGCGTGGTGAATTCAGCTACGTGGTTACCATTACCTTCAAGTCCAAGATCGCCGCCGCTGCCAGATCTGACACCGCCACCAGCGGTACCACCCACGTAACGCCAGCCAGTGCGGTGCTTGAAGATTTGGGCGGCGACCAAGATATTAATGCCGAACCCAAAACCTTAGTTGGACCAAAGCTACTTGGTAACCAGGCGGCTATGCCCAAACTCAATCCGACTCAGACCAAATTCCAAGAGTTGGTAGTCAACAGCTACTTGGTGCTGGTCCTTTGGAACGACGCCAACCGCGACGATAAGTTCGATCCGCTCAGTGCGGGCAAAAAAGTCGGGGATAGCGCCGGCAATGCCGCCAAAAAAGCCGCCGGACTATAACCTGTTGGCACAATCAAAAAATCAAAGAAAATCTACGCTCCCCTCGGGCATCCGGCTCGGGGATTTTTTTATTCAACAAAAATTAAACAGGATGTAGAACGGAAATGATAATGTCATA